>Ga0193963_1001137_pt1 | contig 13512 bp, 13 predicted proteins | sample FB_6_MG_FD_140359 | JGI IMG/M metagenome (GOLD analysis project Ga0193963, IMG submission 140359) | Microbial mat bacterial communities from the Broadkill River, Lewes, Delaware, United States - FB_6_MG | ecosystem: Environmental > Aquatic > Freshwater > River > Microbial mats | place: USA...
TCCAGTAAGAGTAGAACCCATCATAGCACCTGCTGAATGACCTATATAGTTTACTTTTGTAGCATCATACTTTTCTTTCAATTTAGTCACAAGTTCTGATAAAAATGTTATATAACTTTTTTGTGCAGCTAAATTTTCCTCCCCATTATGACTTAATGCATGAAAGTTATTTGTTGAAGAGCTAGAATACCCAGGTAATGCAACAGCAATTGTAGTTACATCTGTAGACATTGCTAAGTTTTCGGCAAACGGTGCATACCTTGCTAGAGTGTTTGTACCCTTTGGCCATGTACCATGTACTAAAATATTTATCTCTGATTCTGTGTCACCTTCAGATACATAGTAATGAATACACTCATTTCCAGCAAAAATAAACTCATCACCTTTTGTATTACACTGTGCTTCTGTTACTATATCTTTACTATAAATATTTGTAGTTAATAGCCCAAGAAATACTGAAGCTAAAAGTAACTTTGAATTATATTTTATCATTCAATTTCCTTTTAATATTTTATTTATAAAAAAAGGCTAGAAAATCTAGCCTCTTTTTACTGCTTTATATTGATGTTTATTATATTTATCATCGATACCTGGATTACCTTTTACTCCAACCATATCTGGAGTATCAACTTTAAGATTACTGATATGTTTCATATTTTTTAAATACTCTTCAGTAACTTCCCAAATTGGTTTTCCTGGAGAAACTGTATTTACTGTAGACCAACCAGCTACTTTATACTTTTTATTTGCTTCAAGTGGTTTTCCTGTTTTTGTTAAAACTATATTAGTAATTCTTTTTCCAAGTTCTTCCATAGGATTAATTCTATAAGAGATACCACCTGTTCTTACCATATCTCCACCTGATTGTCTAAATGGATCTTTATGAAATAAGTTATCAGCAACATCTTCTAAAGTTGCATGTACCTGAGCCCCTGTAAATTCATTTACATAAGTTTCAGGATAAGTAAGTGCTGTTTGTGTTGCTAAATCATCAAATGTAATAGCTTGACCTGGCATAATAGTTGTTCCCCATCTAAAACCTGGAGATAATGAAATATCTGCACCTTTTACTTCAATTAAACTATCACAAATAATTTGATCCCAAGAACCGTTAAAGTTCCCTCTTCTAAATAGTGTTTCATCAGTTGTAGCTAATACTCTATTTAAATCTGAAAGATACGGTTTTCTTACACTTTCGATATATTTTTTCATCTCTTTATCTTCTGGAACTAAATCTGAGAAGATAGGAAGTAATGTAAATCTATGATCAACTACTTTTCCATTTTTACATTCTATATCAAGTACATTTAAAAACTTACCATTAGATCCAGCATTACAAACATAAGTAGTACCTGATTCATTTTTAACTGGTACTGCTTCAGGTACACCATCATGAGTATGTCCACCCATAATAAAATCGATTCCTGTACAAACTTCAGCCATTTTTTTATCAACATCAAAACCATTATGAGATAAAACAATAAGAGCATCAGGTTTTTCATCTTCTCTAATCTCATCAACTAATTCTTGCATAGAGTCTTCATTGATTCCAAATGACCAATCAGGAATATTTCTTTGTGGATTTGCTATAGTTGTATATGGGAAAGCTTGTCCTACAATAGCAATACGATTACCATTCATCTCTTTTATTGTATATGGTTTAAAAGCATGACCAGTATCTTCATCATAAGCTTCTACACCTTCCATCATTGAATCTTCTTTTACTAGAATATTTTGAGCTAAAAATTCTGCATCTAAAAGTTTTACATTTTCTAAAACTTCTTCAGCTTTATATGTAAATTCCCAGTGTCCAACAGCTACATCAACACCAAGTTTATTCATAGCACCAACCATATCTTTACCTCGTGTTTGTAAAGATGTCCAGCTTCCTTGCCAAGTATCTCCACCATCAAGCAATAAAGTTTTTTCAGCGCCAAAGTTATTTTTCAAATAATCTATAACAGTTTTAAGTTGTGCAAATCCACCAACTCTTCCCATAACTTCTGCATGTTTTTCAAAGTTTACACATGAAAATGCATATTCAAGTCTTTTATCACCTTTAATTCCATAATGATCAAGAAGTTTGTCTCCAACAATATGTGGTACTTTTCCAAAATTTGAATGAAGTCCTAAATTTACACTTGGTTCTCTAAAATATACAGGGTTTAACTGAGCATGACTATCTGTCATATGCATAAGTCTTACATTACCAAAACTCTTTAACTTGTAGTAATCATCTGCTTTACCTGACTCTACCATTCGTGTATGAGAGTTTGCAAATACAGGCGCAGCTCCTAGCATTGCCATCATATATACAAATTCTCTTCTTCCCATTTTACTCATATTATTTCCTATTTTTTATATTAATTTCTATTTTTCTGTTCCAACTACAGTAAATCCAAGTGATGTCCATGCTTGCATACCACCTCTGTAGTATTTTATTTTAGATACTGGATACCCCATATTTAATAATGAATATTTAACATTTTTTAACATTGCAGGTGTTTGTCCACACCAATATCCATTACAATAAGCTACTATGGTTTTTGCGTTAGTAAAATCTAATATTCCATCATCATCTACTTCAACTCCTAAATCATACTCCATTGAAGATATAGCACTCTCTTTTGTTTGAAAATTTGTAAATGGAATATTTATAGCCCCCGGTATTCGTAATTTATCGTACCAAGATGACCCTCTAGTATCTACGATTACTATAGATTCATCACTTTGTGCTTTTTTCATATATTCTATAAATTCTAATTCTCCAAGAGTTTCAAGTCCCTCTGCTAAAATAATTGGCTGTGGTTTACCTCTGTTTGTTGTTTCATACAGTGAAGAAATTTTATTTCCAATTGTTTGGTTTCTCATAATAGTAAATTTTTCACCATTCAAATCCATATCAATAGATTTAACGCCTTGAGAAATCATCACATCTGCTGCAAAACTTTCTGTAGAACAAGCACCTACTATTGTAACAGCAATTAATAATTTTTTGAATATTTTCATTGTTTATCCTTTGAAATATATTGATACTTCATATTTTGAAATATACTATTATAAAAAGCCAAGATAAAAATCTTGACTTATTGTTTACTAATAAAAAATATTAGTATTGAAATTGGTCACCTGGAACTGCAGCTCTCCAAGTCTTTTTACCTTCTGCTTCTTGTGTTAAAGCGCTTACTGCAAATTTACAAGCTCTTTCAACTGCATATGATACGCTTACAGAATTTTTAGTAGGTTTCCCTTTTTTATTTAAAAGTACTACTTTTTTTTCACCTGCTTTAATTGCTTTAATTGATTCATCTATATACTGAGTATTTGTCATACCTAGTCTTTTAAATTCAACACCATGTTCTTTGGCAATTTTATTGTACTTCTGCGCTACTTTTAACACTGAATCGATTCCATTTGTACTTACATTACAAAGTTTTCTTTCATCTAGATTGTCATAAGTTGGTGTAGTAACTTGATTATTTGAACATCCTGTTATTGCTAATGCTAAACTAGTTGCTGCGATTACGCTATATAATTTTTTCATAATATCTAACCCTTACTTTCTTACATCTGGACCGTCAACATTCATTCCATTTGACATATATGCCATGAAATAAAGTAACTCTTTCATCTCTTTACTATTTGTTTTTGGAGGAACTTGACCTTGATCTTTTACACATCCAGCCATTCTTCTTTCCAATGTTCCTAGTCCATTTTCTACTTTATCTTTTCCCCATTTTAATCTAAAAACTGGAAAATGCGTAGTATGTCCTGCTAACTGAGATAAACTTTCATTTCTAACTCGTTTTCCTGCACCTTGAACATGACAAGTAGCACATGATAATTTTAAATATCCTCTTTGAGTATAATAAAACTCTTTCCCTCTTTCATAAGCAGCAGCTGCTTCAGCACTATTAATTTGAATATTTACTTTTTTCTCTGCATCTTTTGTTTCAGAAGCTATGTATGATTGGAAAAATGCCATTTTCCCTTTTTTCTCATTCCATGCTTTTTGACCTGCATCAGTTAAACATTTGTTTATAGCACCAGTTAAACTTACTACTTCTTTCTTTTCTTCATCGAAATATGGATAATCTCCAGCAACAGTTACATCTGGAAAACACTTTTGTAAAGCTTTATTATCTTCATATAACTCTTCACCTTTTTCAACAAGTTCATCATAAGGTGGCATCTCATTAATTTCATTATATGAATATTGACCTTGCTTATTAAAAGCATAGTTTCCTTTTCTTAAATCTTCATATTTAACATTTTTTTGAATATTGTTTTTTAATTCATCATCTGTAGAATAAGGGAAAAATTTATCTCTATTTTTATCTCCATCTTCAAATTTAGCAATGGTATAATCAATTAATGCAATTCTATCTTTTTCTGCTTGAACATTAAAATCATTTGCATTCATTATGCAAGAAGCTAAAGCAACTAATACAGTACTTTTTACAACATTTAATAACATCTTTTCTCCTTAGTTATTTTTATAATTCCTTGAGAAGGAATTATTTAATTTTTGCTTTATCTGTTCTCTTTGTACCTTTTAAATCAGTCCATGTAAATACAAGTGTTTTACCTTTGTTTGCACCTTTAAATTTAAATTGCATAAATGGATCTTTTGATAAAAATTGACTTGTTGATACTTCATATACAACTTTATCATCAACTGTCGCAACAATAGATGTAATAAAATTTGCTTCTTTCTTTTGACTTTTTGCTTCTGCATAACTTAACATAGCATGTTTAGATAATGCTTTTACAGTTGTTATACCTTTTTTTTCTTTTGCTTTAATTCTAGTTTTTTTTGCCATAATAATTCCTTTTATATTTTATATTTGTATTTTCTTATTTTTAATTGTGAAAGAGATAATTAAATCACCCTCCACAACCACCTGCTGTAACTTTTACCATTTTACTAGCTGAGAATAATGTTGTACCATCTTGTACTACTGCTGTAACTGTTCCTGTTTTAGCCATTTTAATTCTAAGTTTATAATCAATGATTCCATCTGCAGGTACTGTATATACAGCTACTAAAGACTCAGGATTTGCATCTTGAAAAATTGCTACTGTTTTACCAGCTAAATCAGACGATACTTGTAAAGGTACAACTGCACCATTTTCAGCAATATCTGGAGCTTTTAATTTAACTTTTCCTACTGTTGTTTTTGAAGTACCATATAACTCTTTCATTGCATCATCTACTGTATGACTTTTTGGTCCTTCAAATGCACTTTTATTTGTTTCTCTGAAGTTTACTGCACTTAAAGTTGATGGCAACATAACAGCTGCTGCACCTAATCCCAATCCTAATCCTAAAATTTTCTTCTATTCATTTTATTTCCTTTATTTTAATTATTTACTTTTTAGATAAGCTACAACAGCTTTAATCTCATCATCATTAAGCCAACCATTTTTACCAAATGAAGGCATTGCTGAAATTTTCAGTCCTTTTGCTGTATATATATCATATATCATATCATATAACAACTCATCTGGATATTCAGATACAGTAGCAAGGTCTGGACCAAAGCTTCCTGGACCATCTATACTTTTTCCACTTATTGCATGACATGCAAAACAGTTACCAATATTTTTAGTATTGAAAATCTTATCACCCTTAGCAATTAACGCATCGTCAGCTAAAGATCCAGTTAGTATTAACCCACTTATAGCTGATGATATTAATAGATTTCTAATTAGTCTCATCATTTCTCCTTTATTTACTTGCGTTGATCATATAATCAACAATCTTTTTCATCTCATCATCTGATAAATCCATATTACCACCTTTTGGAGGCATTGCATTTATACCATTGATAGCATTATGATATACTTTATCTAATCCTTTAGATACAACTTCAGACCACATATCTTTATTTCCTACAACTGGTGCACCTATTGCATCATTTGCATGACAAGCACTACATGACTGTTCATATCCTGCTTGACCAGCTGATATAGTTTCTTTTTCAACTATTTCGGGAAGCTCTCTTTTTGTTGAAGCTGGTGGATTGAAATTATTCAATTCATTTTTAATTCTTAGTAATGGTACTTCACCTTTAATACAATCAGTCATACATCTTGTACCTGTACCATAGTTTTTAGGATTACCTAAAAATTCTCTCATGTTTTCAACACCTTGTTTTGGATTTTCTGGTGTATCTACATTTGGATAAAAACCATTTTCATTAGGCATTTTAATCTTCATAAATTGTTCTTTATTCATAAGGAACTCTTCATCCATCTCTTCTCCATCAACTAAAACACCATTCTCCATTAGTAAATAAGCAGCTATTGCATATGTTTCACTATTTGTTAATGTTTTAGGATGAGTAAAAGGCATAGAGTCTTGTATGTACCAAAATAAAGTACTAGCATAAGGCCAATAACTACCTATTCTTTTTGATGGTGGCGTTTCATTAGGAACTTCATCTGCTGGGTTTTGAAGTTGATTAGATAATGATTTGATATCCCCACCTGATAAAGCAGGATAACCACCAACTCCACCTGAACCAAAATCACCATGACACATTACACATTGTGAATCATAAAGTTCATTTCCAAACTCGACAGTCCCTTGTGCAATTATTTTTTCACCATTTTCGTCAAGAGCTGGTTTCCCATGTTTCATATCATAAAGTGGTAATCCTGTACCATCTGGTCTAACATCTTTATCCCATGCTGCAATTTCTGTTGGAGTAGGAACTCTTCCTTTATTATATTTTTCAATATTTTGAGTATTTACATGATAAGCTGTATATTTACCATCTTGTATTTCATACTTCACTCCACCGTCTACTGCTTTTGTTGTAACAGAATCATTTCCTGCGAAACAACCTGAAAATAAAAACATTGAAGCACCTAAACTAAGTCCAATAAATGTATTTCTAAGCGTGATGTTTTCGAATGTGAACATTATAAACTTCTCCTTTTCCTGTTACTTCCCATGTTACATTGGCATTTCTATGATAAACAGATTCAACACCAACAGCAGAAGTTTCTTGATCAATTGTAGGTTGCACATTATCAATATCATCCACAGCACGGCTTGATAATAATAAAGGTTTACCATCCCATTTCATAATATAAGAAAATCTTGTCCATGACTTTGGTAAAACTAAACCTTTTAGGCTTGCTTCAATCCAATTATCACCACCATCTAATGTTATATCAACATGTTTGATAGTTCCATGCCCAGACCATGCTAATCCTTCTATTTCAACTAAATCACCTTTTTTAAGATCTGTCCATGGTTTTTCAGGACAGGGTGATGTTATTACAGAATTTACTTCATTTACCCAGAAATATCGTATTGCTTTTCCAGATTTTTGAAGCATTGTATATTTAGAAGTTTCCTCTTTAGAATGCCATGGTTTATCAGAAAATTCTAGTCTTTTTAACCACTTAGTATTTAAGTTTCCTTCCCATCCTGGAACAACTAATCGTACAGGATAACCTTGTTCTGGTCTTAATGCTTCACCATTTTGACCCCAAACAATCATAATATCATCAAGTGCTTTTTCTACAGGAATTGTCCGTGGATTTCCAGCATTGTCACTTCCTTCAGCTAGCATCCAAACAGCATCATCTTCAAGCCCAATATCATCTAAAATTGTTTTTAACAATACTCCTGTCCATTCTGCAGAACTCATCATACCTTTTAAAAACTGTAAATTATTATATTGAGGTGCTCTCCAATCAGTAGAACCATTTGCAGGACACTCTATAAAATATGTTCTAGTCACACTTGGATATCTTTTCAGTTGATCTAAGGTAAGAACAATATCTTTTTTCACTTTTCCATGAATCATTAATCGAAATTGTTCAGGATCTACATGTGCAGTCCCACCATGATCTCGTGTGAAAAAGAGTCCATTAGGTGTAATAATTCCTTCTGATTCATGTATTGGACACATAGAAACAGTTGCGTATTCATCCCCTGAAGATAACAATGGATCATTTCTTCTTACATTATTATGCTCATACGGTGAGGGTACTCCATAAGGAAATTTTGTTACCTTATCCCCTAATTTTGTTCCCCATTCTACTTCGTTGATAATTGCTGTATCATCACTAGCTATTGCTTTTGCTGGTGATAAAACACTTGATGTAGCAACTAGGCCAGCTGAATATACAGCTGTTTTTTTAAAGAAATCTCTTCTTGATGTTGGTTTAACATTATTTGAAAAAGATTCTATATCTTTAGAATTTTTGCTCGTTTTGCCCATTTGTTCTCCTTCTAAATTTTGGTAAATATACCAAGGTAATCAAATTATAACCTAATAAACTTTTAATAGTCAAATAATTTGGTTGAGTATAAATAGCATAAAATTATATTTTATAATTATAATTATAAGTTAAAAATATATAATATGCTAATTACCTAAATATCCATCGCTTAATCCTTATTTTATGTCAATTCATGAAAAATTTCTTTTCAATTAATGAATTTAATATATTAACTAAATTGAGTAAAATAGTTACAGTTGTTTTACACTAAGTATTTCGTTTTACTCTAATTCAAAAACAATTTCATTTCTTCTAGGAGTACCATATCTAACTTATTCGCTTGTGCTTCTTTTTCCAATATCATTATTGCTTCTTTGTCACTGTATTGATCTCTATATGTTCTATTTTGTAACAGTATAGAGTATTTATGGAGTATAGATATTAATCTGTCTTTTAAGCTCAACTCTTTTGCTAAAAGCTTTGAGGGATATCCTGTTCCATCAATTGTTTCCTGATGTCTTGATGCCCATTTTGATATATCATCAAAGCCATAAACAGATGATAAGGCATTTTTATTATAATAAATATTAGATTTTATTATTTCAAACTCAGTAAAAGTTAATTTTTCTTTTTTGGTTAAAAGTTCTTTCTCTATTGCAAGTTTACCAAAATCGATCATACTAGCAGCAATTAAAAATGTATATGTGTCTTTATATTCAAATTGGAAATACTCACATGCTTTTTTACAATTATTCAAAAAAACTTCTGTATTTTCGTATAGATTACCAAACATACTAGTGATTTTTAATAAATTTGGAAATGGTAATACAACAGTAAAATCATAAAGATTTTTATAGATAAACTGTATCATAGCATCTGCATTTTGACAATCTAACCAAAACGATAGAGGTTGAGTTATTTCAGTGAATACATTGATAATATTTTTGTCTATATTTACCTCTTGTATTGAATTGACCAATTTAGAACGATCTATTATTGATATATTTCCAAAATCGTATTTTTCTTCTAATTGATGAACAAATGTCACTAACTTTGATAATTTATTTTTTTCATTATTTATATTTAGTAGTTCCATTTTTTCATTGTCTATATAATTATGAAATAAACTGTATGCACATAAATCAAACATCTCTTTTGGTTCGTAGTCTAGTTTATTTGCCATTTGTAAAGAGATAAATGCCACCCGCAATGAATGATTTTTTGTTAAATTTTTTTCTCTTATCTCTCTTGCATCTAAAATATCTTTGGTTGCTAATAAAAAGTTATTTATATTAAAATTCATCTCTTTTTTTTTATTCATACATATTCCTCATATTATTTTCTTAATTGCTCTTATGTTATCATATTGGAAATATATTTTATATAAATACAGTAAAAAGGGATAGTTTGAAAATAGTAGGAAAAATACAAAAATTATTTATTTCTCAAAAGAAAACAAAAACAAGAGTTTCCAAATCAAATATTTTTGTTGATTTTCAAGGGATACAAGAAGATAAATTTTACAATAAAAATATAGATCGTTCTGTTTTATTATCATCAATTTACGCTTATGAGTTAATGAACAAACAAAAAATAAATGCCACACATGGGGAACTTGGTGAAAATATATTGGTCGATTTTAACCCCTATGATTTAGAAAAAGGAACACAACTATTGATTGGTGATGTTATTTTAGAGATTACAATTGAATGTACCATTTGCAATGGACTAAACAAGATAGATGATAAAGTCCCTCAATTACTGAAAAACAGTCGTGGAATCTTTGCAAGAGTTGTTCAGGGTGGAACGATACAAATTAATGATACAATTCAAATAACCAATTAAAGACCATTTATGTAAGGATTTGATATCATATTTTATGAAAAAATTTATAACTTACAATCAATCTCTTGAAATATTAAATTCGATTAATATTTCAAATTTATCAACCCAAAAAATTTTTGTTGCAGATACTCTCAATAGAATCTTAGCACAAGATATAGTAGCGCAAGAAAACTCTCCAGCTTTTAAAACATCTGGCATGGATGGTTACGCTGTTAAGCATGAAGATTTACAACTTGGTAAAATAGAGATTATTGATAATAATCCTGCAGGTACAATTATAAAATCTAAAGTATCAAATGGTACAACAATCAAAACATTTACAGGCTCATTGATGCCAGAAGGTAGTGATACATTAATTCCTATAGAGAATGTTACCGTTGAAGGTGAGTTTATTATCATAACTAAAGAAGTTCCAAAAAACTTCGCAGTTCGAAATGTAGGTGAAAACTATCAGAAAAATGAACTTCTTATTCCAAAAGGCACATTAATCGATTTTGCTCAAATCGGAGTGATGGCTAGTTTAAATATTGTTCAAGTTGAAGTATATGTTAAACCAACAATTGCCATTGCAAGTACAGGAAGTGAGATACTTGATGTAGGAGAAGTGCAGACTAATGATGCTCAAATAAGAAGCTCAAATCATCTCACACTAGAAGCAATTGCTAAAAAAAATGGTGCAAATGTATTACAAATGGGTGTAGTAAAAGATGATAAAGAATCTATAATAAGTCTGCTAAAACAATCACTTTTAAAATCAGATATCGTAGTTACTACTGGTGGTGTGAGTGTTGGGGATTATGATTTTGTAAAAGATGTCATTAAAGATGAATTGGAGTGTGAAGTACTCTTTCAAGGTGTTTTAATCAAACCAGGACAACATATACTTTTTGCAAAAAAAGGTGAAAAATTTATCATTGGACTTCCTGGTTTTGCATACTCTAGCACTGTTACATTTATATTGTATATATTACCTTTACTTTTTAAATTTAAAGGATCTATAGAATCTCTTAATATAGTAGAGGCCATTATAGATGAAAACTTTGGTAAAAAAGGTAATAAAACTAACTTTACAGCTTGTAATGTTAGTTTTAAAGATGGCTCATATCATATAAATTTTGAAGGTAAAAAACATGGTACAAGTGCAATACTAACTAATATGCTTGGAAATCCAGGATTATTAATACAAGAAGAAAGTAGTAATAACTTAACTAAAGGAGATAGAGTTAAAGTTATTTTACTTTAGCTTTTTAATTATATAGAATCAATATAATTTTATATAATTATGCTATTTTAAGTGTATATTATAGATTAAGGATTATATTTGATTCTCTACATACATGGATTTCGGACTACCAAAAATTCTCATACTTCAAAAATATTAAAAAAACAGTTCAAAGATAAAATTATACTTGCACAACATCCTATCAAACCAAAAAATGCAATAAGTTATCTTGAAAAAGTGATAAAAGAAAAAAAAATTACTTCAATTATTGCAAGTTCTTTGGGTGGTTTTTATGCAACATATCTTTCCACTAAATATAATTTAAAAACAATCCTTATTAATCCCTCTGTCAATCCTTATAAAACAACTAAAGTATATCTTGGGCAAAATACTACTCAAGATGGAACAACTTTTAAATGGAAGAAAAAACATCTTAAACAACTTGAAAAATTTAAAATAAAACCAAAAAAATTAAATCACAAGAATTTTTATATTTTATTACAAAAAGCTGACAGCGTGTTAAATTATAAAATAGCTAACAAACGATATAAAAAAGGAAAAATTCTCATAGAGAAAAAAGGTAGCCATAGATTTGAGAATCTAGACAGACACTTTAAAAGTATCTGTTCATTTATAGGAGAAGATATTAAGAGTTAACTCTTAGTATCTCATCTTTTAAGACTTTTTTATCTATTTTAGTATTGTCTTTTGACTGCATTGGCATATTAGATTTAAATACAATTGTTGTAGGTACCATATATGTTGGAAGATGTTTTTTTATTTCAAAAATAATTTCATTTTTAGGTAGTTCACTTTGACTACTATAAACTAAAACAATCTCTTCTTCAATCTTTTCATTTTCTATTCCAAAGACAGCACACTCTTTAATCTCTGTAATATTATTTAATACAACTGTTTCTATCTCTAAAGGGCTTATTCTATATCCACTTGTCTTAATCATATCATCATGACGACTCACAAAAAAGATATACCCCTCTTCATCTTTATAGACATAATCGCCAGTTGCAACAACTACCTCATCAATTAGTCCATTTCCAAGGTCTATAACATTTTCTAAAATCTTAATACTTTTAAAACTATTATCTGTGTCTTCTTTAGAGTTCCAAAACCCCTTATATATTCCAGCTCCACGATGGATAAGCTGACCTACTTCTCTTGGTTTACATTCATAACCCTCTTCATTGATTACATATAAATCAACATCTGGAATTGCTTTACCAATGGAATTTGGTCTAATTTTTAGTTGACTTGGAGCCAGATATGCAGATCTGAAAGCTTCTGTATGACCACTCATAGAATAAAATTTTGCATTTGTAAAATATGTTTCTATTTGTTCAATCATAGAAGATGTAACATTTCCACCTGATGATGTAATTACTCTTACATTTTCTAATTGAGCAGGACTTGGTAATCTATGACTATCTTCATCAAACATCATTGTAAAGTTTATAGGCATTGCGGCTAATATTGTAATTTTATCTTTTAATATATGTGAAAAAAAGTCACTCGGTGTAAAAAAGCTATGAATACTAAAAGTAGCTCTTGCATAAAAAGATGTAAATAATTGATTTAATCCATAGTCAAAACTAAAAGATAAAATTCCTGATAAAACATCATCTTCTTCTATATGAAGATAGTTATTAACTACTCTTGCACTATCTATAAGATTTTTATGCGATATTACAACCCCTTTTGGAAAACCACTAGAAGCAAAACTATATGTAATAACTGCATTGTTATGACCTTTTATAGCACAACTATATTCACTTGTATAACATTTATAAATCTCTTCAAATGAAACTAACTCACTATCACATGTTTCAATTGTAATAATTTTTCTATTATATGAAGTTTCTTTTAAAGTTTTTAACTTTTGTTCATCTGTAATCATACAAGATATATCACAATCATTAATAATATGTTCAACTTGTTCTGACTTTAATAATTTTGTAATAGGCACTAAAACATAATCAGTAGAAAGAATTGCTAAGATAGATAAGGCATTTTGTATATTCTTATTTGCATATACCCCTATTCTACTCCCTTTTTTTAGATTTAAAGTATTTATATAATGTGCTAATTTATTTACTTTTTCTAGAACTTCAGGATATGTTAACTTTTCAACTTTATCAATTAAAGCTATTTTATTAGGTGTTTTTAGTGCTGCTATTTCAACTAAA
>Ga0193963_1001147_pt1 | contig 13461 bp, 11 predicted proteins | sample FB_6_MG_FD_140359 | JGI IMG/M metagenome (GOLD analysis project Ga0193963, IMG submission 140359) | Microbial mat bacterial communities from the Broadkill River, Lewes, Delaware, United States - FB_6_MG | ecosystem: Environmental > Aquatic > Freshwater > River > Microbial mats | place: USA...
CTAAGAATAACATATTTTTATTATTTTTACAACTATAAAAATAATATTAATATTATTTTTTAAATTCTACTCTATTTCTCCCATTTTTTTTAGCTAAATAAACTCCTTCATCAGCTCTTTTCACTAGAGTTTCTACACTATCTCCCTCTTTAATCAAAGAAACCCCTATAGAAATTGTTACTTTTATTTTTCTTTCTTCTAAATTAAGTTCACTATTTTCTATTAACATTCTTATTCTATTTGCAATTTCAATTAATTTATTTTCATCTACATTTTCAAAAACTCCAATAAATTCTTCTCCACCCCATCTACCTATAACATCATTATCTCTACAAGAATTATTAAATACTTTAGCAATCATTTGTAAAACCTCATCCCCAACATCATGCCCATAGGTATCATTAACTTTTTTAAAAAAATCTATATCTAAAAACATTACCCCTAAACTAATATTTAAGTTTTTATACTTGAGCATAACAGAATCTAAATGTGAATTTAAATATTTTCTATTTGGTAATTTTGTCAGTTCATCTTTAAAAATATTATTCATTAAATCATTATTTGATTTTAAAAGCATTTTATTGGGAGAAACATCTGTAAAAGTTTCTACAGCTCCTATAACTTCTCCTTGTTCATAAATTGGTATAGCTTTAACTATCACTGGCACTCTATATCCTTTTTTGTGTCTTAAGTATACTTTTCTTTCTCTTGAATTCCCATCCTTTATTGTTTCCAACAATGGGCATCCATTCATACATAAGTGATTACCTTTATCATCCACATGATTTAAAATATTATCATAACAATGTTTTTCAACAATTTCTGACTTCTTGTATCCAGTTATTTCCTCTGCAGCTTTATTCCAAAAATTTATTTTTCTATTAACATCTACAAAATAAACTCCTTCACTAATTCCGTTTAATATTTTAGTATACATATTTTTTTCCATGATTAACCCCCTCAAGTATTCTTCCAATTCAAGTATACCATAAAAAAGAGGTAGTTTTCAGACTACCTCTTTTTTACTTTATTTGTTTTTTTCCAATTCCTTCAATTCTTTTTTAAAATTTTTATCTAAATCGAACAAATACGTTGGGTATTCTCTATCAAAACAAGCACTGCATATATTATTTCCTAACCCTTTTTTTAAACCTTCATTTGATAAAAAAGCTAACGAATCTGCTCCTATATATCCTCTTAATTCTTCAATAGACATTCTTGCACTTATTAAATCTTTTAAAGAAGAAGTATCTACCCCGTAGAAGCAAGGAGCTATCATAGCTGGAGAAGCAATCCTTACATGCACTTCTTTCGCTCCTGCTTCCTTTAAAAGTTTTATTATATATTTACTAGTTGTCCCTCTCACTATAGAGTCATCGACTAAAACTATACTTTTCCCTTTTATTGTATTGGAAACAGGAGATAACTTCATTTTAACTCCTTTTTCTCTTTCTTCTTGGGTAGGTTGTATAAAAGTTCTACCTATATATCTGTTTTTTATAAGTCCTATTTCATAAGGTAATTTAGATCCATCTGAATACCCCATAGCTGCAGATAAAGATGAATCAGGAACTCCTATAACTATATCCGCATTTTCACAAGGAAATTCTTCTGCTAATACTCTACCACATTTTCTTCTAGATGAATGAACATTTATTCCATCTATGTTACTATCTGGTCTAGCTAAATAGATATATTCCATCGCACACATTTTACTTTGAGTACTTTCTGCATACATTATAGAACGTAATCCTTTCTTACCTATCTTTATTATTTCTCCAGGTTTTACATCTCTTATTATTTGAGCATTTATCATCTCAAAACCAACTGTTTCTGAACTAATTACAAAACCATCATCAAGTTTCGCTATTGCAAGAGGACTAAAACCATTTTTATCTCTTATTGCATAAATATTTTTTTCTGTCATTATTACAAAAGCAAATGATCCTTCTAATTTTTCAACTGCTTTTTTTATTTTTTCTGTAAATGTCCCTGTTTGTTTTTGAATTAAATGACATATTATTTCACTGCTTGAAGAAGTTTGAAATATACTTCCTTCATATTCTAATTGAGTCCTTAATTGTTCATAATTAATTATTCTTCCATTATGAGCTACTGTAAAATCTCCTGTATGAGATCTAACTAATAAAGGTTGAATATTTTCTATTCCTGGTGCTTTATCACTCCCCATTCTAACATGTCCGATAGCGTAATTTCCTTTTAATTGAGAAATATTCTCACTATTAAAAATCTCAATTACTAACCCTTCCCCTCTATATCTAGAAATTTTTTCTCCATCAAAAGTAGCTATTCCAGATCCTTGCTGTCCTCTGTGTTGAAGAGCATGTAAACCATAATATGTTAATTGACTTGCATTTTTCACATTGTATATTCCAAAAACTCCGCATTCTTCCACTATTTTATTTTCTAATAGCTCCTCTAATCCTTTAATCATTTTATTCCACAACTCCCTTTTATTTTTTAAAGAAATTAACTCCATTTTTAAAGATATCTTGCATTTTTTCTCCATAAATATTTTTGTATAATCCTTCTTCATATCTTTCAGAATGTCCCATTTTACCTAATATTTTTCCATCTGCAGAAGTTATTCCTTCTATAGCATAATATGAGCCGTTTAAATTATATTCTGGATTTAAAGTTGGTTCTCCATTTAAATCACAATACTGAGTTGCCACTTGTCCCTTCTTAAATAATTCATCAGCGAATTTATCACTAACTACAAATTTACCTTCTCCATGAGATAGAGTCATTGGGAAAACATCTCCTATTTCAAAAGATGATAACCAAGGAGAAGAATTAGAAGAAATTCTAGTATAAGCCATTCTAGAAACATGACGATTAATATCATTTCTAAATAATGTAGGAGAATCTTCATTTAACTTCTCCATATCTCCATAAGGTAATAATCCTGATTTTATTAAAGCTTGGAATCCATTACATATCCCCAACATAAGTCCTTCATTTTCTAAAAATTTCTTAATTGATATTTTTATTTTTTCATTAGATAATATGTTTGTTATAAACTTCCCTGATCCATCAGGCTCATCCCCAGCACTAAATCCACCTGGAATAGCAATTATTTGAGCTTCTAAAATTTTATTAGCTAAGTCTTCCATTGATTTTTTCATATCTTTAACTTTTAAATTATTAATAACAAAAATTTCTGATTTTCCACCTGCTCTATCAAAAGCTTTTGCTGTATCATATTCTGAATTAGTTCCTGGGAATATAATCACTAAAACTTTAGGCTCATCATATAATTTTTTAGCTTTCTGAGGCATATTTACAACTTTTTTATCAGGAGCTATTAGTTTACTTTTTATTTCATGACTTTTAGTTGGATAAATTTTTGAATATCTTGTCTCCCAAATTTCTATAGCTTCTTCTGAACTTAATTCAGTTTCATTTATTTTTATAATTTGATTATCCTTAACCTCTCCTAATAAAATTCCAAAATCTAATTTCTCCTCTGATTCTACAATTATTCCTCCTGGTAATAAATCAAATAAATTTTCTTCAGTTTCTACATTAATTCCTAATTTATTTCCAAATGACATTTTCATTAAGGCTTCTGCCACTCCTCCAAATTTAACTACTGAAGCTGATACAATTTTCTTCTCTTTTATTCCTTCTTTTACATTTTTAAAGTTCTCTTTTAAACTAGAATATACTGGAGTAAAATCATCTTGATATTCTGGCTTTATTAAATAGATATAATTTCCTTTTTCTTTTAGTTCAGAAGAAATTATATTATTTACATTTTCTGTCACCACAGCAAAGGAAATTAATGTAGGAGGAACATCAATATCTTTAAAAGTTCCACTCATACTATCTTTTCCACCTATTGCAGGTGTTTTAAATTCAACTTGTGCTTCTAATGCACCTAATAAAGCCATAAATGGTTTTCCCCATCTTGTTTTATCTTTACCTAATTTTTCAAAATATTCTTGGAATGTCAATCTCGCCTTTGTAAAATCTCCACCAACAGCTGTTATTCTAGCTAGTGATTCTATAACTGCATATATAGCTCCTAAATATGGAGATCTTTCAGATATATAAGGATTAAATCCATAAGCCATTATAGAAGCTGTATTTGTAAATCCTTTTGTTGGAAATTTTTGCACACTAGCTTCACTTTCTGTTAATTGATATTTTCCACCATAAGGCATTAATACAGTAGATCTTCCAACTGTAGCATCAAACATTTCAACCATTCCTCTTTGAGAAGCAACATTCATTTCTTTTAATGTTCCTTTTAACTTTCCTTTTAAATCTCCTATTTTATGAACTTTAAATATATTTTTATCTTTTAACGGTACAACTTCTATGTCTTGTTCCTGAGTAACTCCATTTGTATCTAAAAACTCTCTAGACAAATTAACTATAGTTTTCCCTCTAAATTTTATTATTAAATCTTCATTTTCTGTAACTTTAGCTACTTTATTTATATCTAAATTTTCTTTTTTTAATAATTCACCAAATTTTTCTACATTTTCAGGGGCTACTACAACTGCCATTCTCTCTTGAGATTCACTAATAGCAAGTTCTGTCCCACTAAGACCTAAATACTTAACAGAAACTTTATCTAAATCAACTTCTATTCCTCTTGCTAACTCTCCTATGGCAACTGATACTCCACCTGCTCCAAAATCATTGGATTTTTTTATAAGCTTAGTTACTTCTGGATTTCTAAAAGCTCTTTGAATTTTTCTTTCTACTGGAGCATTACCTTTTTGAACTTCTGAAGAACATTTCGTTAAAGATGAATCTGTATGTTCTTTTGATGATCCTGTAGCTCCTCCTACTCCATCTCTTCCTGTTTTTCCACCAAAAACAAGAATTATATCTCCTGGTTTAGGTTCTTCCCTTAAAACATATTCTTTCTTAACTGCACCTACAACTGCACCTACTTCCATTCTTTTCGCTTTATAACCTTCATGATATATTTCATTTACAAAAGTTGTAGCTAAGCCTATTTGATTTCCATAAGAAGAATATCCGTGAGCTGCTCCTTTTGAAATTCTTACTTGAGGTAATTTATTAGGCAATGTATTTTCTATTTTTTCACATATATCTCCTGCTCCTGTTATTCTCATAGCTTGGTATACATATGATCTTCCTGATAATGGATCTCTTATAGCTCCTCCTACACAAGTAGAAGCTCCACCAAATGGTTCTATTTCTGTAGGATGATTATGAGTTTCATTTTTAAACATCAATAACCATTTTTCTATTTTCCCATCTTCATCAACATCAACTTCAATACTACAAGCATTTATTTCTTCTGTAATTTCAAGATCATCTAATTTACCAATTTTTCTCATATATTTACCACCTATTGTTCCCATATCCATTAGGGTCATAGGTTTTTTATTCCCATGTACTTTTTCTCTTAATTCCATATATTTATCATATGACTTTTGTATAGCTTCCGTCATATGGCTTTTACCTATTTTAATATTTTTTAAATAAGTTTCAAAAGTTGTATGTCTGCAATGATCTGACCAATAAGTATCTAAAACCTTTATTTCAGTGTCTGTTGGATTTCTCTTTTCATTTATAAAATAATCTTGAATATGTTTCAAATCGGCTAAACTCATAGCAAGTCCATTCTCTTCTATAAAATCTTCTAATTTTTTTTCAGAATATTCTACAAATCCTTCTATAATTGGTACATCTTCAATTGTAATATCTTCTTCATTATTTAATATGCTTAAATCCTTCTCTCTTGTTTCTATTGGATTTATTATATATTTTTTTATTTTCTCAAAAGATTTTATTTCTCCTTCTATTACAATTACCCTTCCACTTTTAATTTGAACATTATCTTTATTATTCAATAAAACTAAACATTGCTCTGCTGAATCTGCCCTTTGATCATATTGACCAGGTAAATTTTCTATAGCAATATAATTTTTACCAATCAAGTCAACCTCATCATATACATTATCTGTCACTATTTCTGATAAAACTTTAGACTTTAAAAGTTCGATATCTTCATTTTCACAATTAAAAACATCATATACATTATATAATCTTAAATTTCTTAATCCATCTTCATGTAAGTTTTCCTTTAATTCGTTTAAAAGAGACTTTCCTTCAACTCTAAATTCTTCTTTTTTAGAAACGTATATTCTTCTATTCACTTTTTTCTCCTTATATTTTCATTATTAATTAGTATATTTCATTAATTCTTTCTAATATTTCATCTATATCATTTCCCAATATATTTAAATGTCCCATTTTTCTATTTAATTTAGCTTCTCCTTTATTGTACATATGTAATTTCTCTCCATCTTTAAATGAACATTTTTCTATATTTTCTACATCTTGTCCTAATATGTTTAACATCACTACTTTTTTTAAAAGTTTAGGAGTCTTTAACTTTTTCCCACAAATAGCGTCAATATGCATATCAAACTGTGAACAATCACAAGCATCCATTGTATAATGAAAAGAATTATGAGGCCTTGGAGCTATTTCATTAACATAAATTTCTCCATCATTTCCATAAAAATATTCAATTGCTAAAGGTCCTACAAAGTTTAATCCCTTTATAATTTCTTTGCTTATTCTCTTTATTCTCTCCTCTGTTTCATTGGAAATTCTAGCGGGCACTATAGTTAAATGTAAAATTCCTTTTTTATGAATATTTTCTGCCACTGGAAAAACAGACAAACTATCATCTGTACTTCTTACAACAAAACAAGATAATTCGCATTCAAAACTTATCATTTCCTCTAATATATATTCTCTTTCCTTAAATATCTCTTTTAATTTTTCATTTACTATTTTTTTGTCTTGCTCATTTTTTATAATCCATTGACCTTTTCCATCATACCCTCCAGTAGAAGTTTTTAATATACTTGGATAACCAATAACATCTATTGCCTCATCTAAAGAATTATTTTTATCTACAGCTTTAAATTTTGCTGTTTTTATTCCTAATTCATTTATTTTTCTTTTTTCTCTTAATCTATTTTGGCTTACGTATAAAGGCTCTATTCCTTGAGGAATATAGCCACCATTATTTTTTATTATATCTACTGATTCAGAAGTTACATTCTCAAATTCATAAGTTATTACATCCGATTTTTTTGTTATCTTTAAAATACTTTCCTTATCGTTATATTCTCCAATTATATGATTATTTGAAGCTTTACTTGCACAGGCATCTTTTCCTGGATCTAAAATTATTGTATTATAGCCTTTTTTACTTGCACTTTCACAAAGCATTTTTCCTAATTGACCTCCACCTAAAATTCCTATATTTTTACCTTTTTCAATAACCATTACAAAGTTACCTCACTTGTTTCTAAAACTTTATTTTTCTGCTCATCTCTAAATTTAATAATTTTTTTTGCAACTTCTTCATTCATTAATCCAATTATTTCAGCTGCTAAAATTCCAGCATTTTTAGCTCCCGCATCTCCTATAGCTAAAGTCCCTACAGGTATACCACCTGGCATTTGAACTATTGATAATAATGAGTCTTTTCCATTTAAAGCTCTTGATTTTATTGGAACTCCTAAAACTGGTAAAGTTGTTAAAGCTGCTACCATCCCTGGAAGATGCGCAGCTCCACCTGCACCTGCTATTATTACTTTTATACCTCTTTTTCTTGCTTTTTTTGCATAATCATACATTAAATCTGGTGTTCTGTGTGCTGAAATTATTTTAACTTCATAATCTATACCAAACACTTCTAACATTTCAACAGCTTTTTCCATAGTTGGAAGATCTGATCTACTTCCCATAATAACACTAACTATTGACATATTTACCTCCAAATAATTTATTTTAATTTTTTAACTTACAGTAATAAAAAAACGTCATAAATCAAGGGCACACTCTCCCTCATATTTATGACGTTTATTAATCTATTCTTTGTCTTTTTTAAAACTTCTTTTATTTTAATAAAAAAAATAAAAAACATCGCTTAGTCTCCCTTTTTTAACATCTACAAAAAAAACAAATGATTACACCAATCATTTGAAAAAGCAACTTAGCTACAACGAAGTTTTTCATTATATCTTTGTGCTTATAGTCTACTAATTTAAGGTTAGTAGGTAGAAACTTGTCATCCGTATTATGACCTTTATATAAGCTATCTATTCAATTAATTAACCCTAGGGTATCATACTTTTTATTTTTTTTCAACTCCTAAAATAAAATATTTTATTTTTTTTATTTGTGTAACTTCAGAAAAATTCTCATTCAAAAATTTTCAAAAAAAAATTTTTTGTTTTTTTTAAACTAAACACTTTATTTCTTAGTCATAATAAAGTAATTAGGGTGAGTTTTATGTTTTTTATCTATTCATTTTTAAAAAGGAGATTTTTATGAAAAAGAAAGAATTTGCAGAATTGTTTATGGTTAAAGCTGAATTAAAAAGCAAAGAAGAAGCTAAAAGACAAGTTGAATTATTTATTGAAACTATGAAAGACGCTCTAGAAGCTGATGAAGTTTTAATTTTTAGAGGATTAGGTACTTTTGAAAGAAGAACTACTAAAAGAAAAGAAGGAAGAAATCCTAGAACTGGTGAATCTATCAAAATTACTCCTAAAAAATATATTAAATTTAGAGTGGGTAAAGATTTAGAGGATAGATTAAACAGCAAATAAAATTATAAAAAATAAAAAGAGCAATTATAATAATTGCTCTTTTTATTTTGAGAATTTTATTTAAATATATGTTATAATTATCAATATAAATATTTTTTATTTAGGAGGATGTTAACCTTGGGAAAAGTAATTTATGTAAGCGGAGGAGCTCGCAGTGGAAAAAGTTTTTTTTCAGAAAAATATATTAAAGAAAATTATTCGAAAAAAATTTATTTAGCTACTGGAATTCCTTTTGATGAAGAAATGAAAGATAGAATAGAAAAACATAAAAAACAAAGAGGTAAAAATTGGAAAACAATCGAAAACTATAAAAGTCTAAAGAATATTTTAAAAAAACATATTCAAGGATATGATGTTATTCTACTTGATTGCTTAACAAATTTAATTACAAACTATATGCTTCTGGAAAATAATATAGTTTGGGACAAGGCTACACCTAAAGATGTAGACAATATAAGAGAAATAATTATTAAAGAGGTTAATTCTCTTATTAATTTTGTCAAAGAAAATGACATTGATATCTTAATAGTTTCCAATGAGGTTGGGATGGGAAGTATTCCTGATTACCCTCTTGGAAGATTTTTTAGAGATATAAATGGAAAACTTAACCAGCTCGTAGCTGCACAATCAGAAGAAGCTTATTTTATAGTTTCTGGTTTGCCTATGAAGTTGAAATAATACTTAGGAGGATTTATGAAAGGATTTATTTTACTATTAAAATTTATGACTAGATTTCCTATCCCTATAGAGCCTGAATATGACTCTAAAAAATTAGGAAGTAGCATGAAATTCTTTCCATTTATTGGAATTATAATTGGAGCTTTACTTTATATTATATATTACTTTGGAAGAATAATTATACCTTCCCCTTATATTCTTGCAGCTATTTTAGTTTTAGCTGAAGTAATTATAACTGGAGGTTTACATCTTGATGGATTAGCAGATACTTTTGATGGTATTTTTAGCTACCGTAGCAAACAAAAAATGTTAGAGATAATGAAGGATTCTAGACTTGGTACAAATGGAGCTTTATCTTTAATTATTTATTTCTTATTTAAGAATTTATTACTTGCTGGTCTAGAAACTAGTTTTGGATTTCAAGGAATGGGAATAGCTGTTCTTATGACTCCAGTAATAGCTAGAGCAAATAGTACTCTTAATTGTGCTGTTGGAAAATATGCAAAATCTATGGGCATGGCAAAAAATTTTGTAAAAGAAACAAGTAGGCAAGGGGCAACTTTTGCTGTACTTACATCTTTAGTGTTTTTATTTTTAATACAAGGAATCTTATTTCCTGTTTTAAATCCAATACATTTAGTTAATATTACTTTTGTTGTTCATGTACTTGGTATTTATTTCGCTAAACTTATGGATAGAAAAATTGGAGGAATTACAGGAGATACTTTAGGAGCTATTTTAGAATTATCTGAAATACTATTCCTTTTAGGATTGTATATATCTTTTAGTTTCTAAAGGAGTTCTTATGAGTAAAATTATTTTGATTAGACACGGCGAAACTGATATGAATAAAGATAATCTTTATCATGGAATTCTTGATCCAGAATTAAATAATACTGGTATAAAACAGGCTGAAAAGGCTTATAATATAGTAAAGAATCTCGATTATGACAAAATCTTTTCCAGTAATTTGAAAAGAGCTTATGAAACAGCTGAAATTTTAAATTATAAAAATTTAAATATAGAAATTTCTGATAAAATTAGAGAACTAAATTTTGGAATTTTCGAAGGATTATCCTATAATCAAATTTCAAAAAAATATCCTAAAGAATTAGAAATAGCTACTAAAAACTGGAAAACTTATGATTTTAAAACTGGAGAAAGTCCTTTAGTTTTACAAAAAAGAGCTGTTGAATTTATTAATTCTTTAGATAAAAATTTAAATTACTTGATTGTTACCCATTGGGGAATTATATGTACAGTTTTAAGTTATTATTTTTCTAGCAATTTAGATGCTTACTGGAAATTTAAAGTTAATAATTGTGGTATTATTATTATTGAATTTGATGAAAATAATTTTCCAATCTTAGCAGGATTTAATATCGGAGGATGAAATTAACTTATGAAAAGATTTGAAGAAAGTTTAAAGGAAATAACTCCTTTAAATAAAAATTCTATAGATTTATGTGAAAAAGTTTTAAATTCAAAAATGAAACCTATTAGAAGTTTAGGAAAATTAGAGGATATCTTAAAACAACTTTCTGGTATTTTTGAAAACAGATTAGAAAAACTTCATTTAAGACCTTGCCATATTGTAGCTTCTGCTGATAATGGAATTGTTGAAGAAGGAGTTTCTTCTTGTCCTAAAGAATACACTTCCTTAGTTTCTAAAGCTATGTTAAGTGATTTAGCAGCAATAAGTATAATGTGCAAAAATTTAGATATCGATTTTAAATTAGCTGATGTTGGAATATGTGAAGATTTGAATATTCATTCTAAAAATTTATATGATTTTAAAACTATAAAAGGGACTCATAACTTTCATAAAAAAGAAGCTATGACAAAAGAACAAGTAATTGAAACTATTGAAAACGGTATTATTATGATGGAGGGTTTAGAAAATAAATATGATATTTTTTCAAATGGAGAAATGGGAATAGGAAATACTACCACTTCTTCTGCTATCCTATATTCCCTTACTAAATGTAGTATTGAAACTGCTGTAGGGAGAGGCGGAGGTCTTTCTGATGAAAAACTTTGTCGGAAAAAGAAAATTATATTTGAAAGTTGTATAAAATATAACACTTTTCAATTAAATCCATTAGAAATACTAGCTTGTGTTGGTGGTCTTGATATTGCATTCTTAGTTGGTCTTTATATAGGAGCTGCTAAATGTAAAAAAATAATGCTTGTTGATGGATTTATTTCAGCTATTGCTGCTTTGGTAGCTTGCAAATTAAATCCTCTAATTAAAAACTACATTCTTATAACTCATTTAAGCGAAGAACCAGGAATGCAATTAGTTATTGATGAATTAGGTCTTAAACCTTTTCTTTTTATGAATATGAGATTAGGAGAAGGAACTGGAGCTGTATTAGCACATCCTATGATTAAGTCTGCGATTGATATTTATAAAACAATGAAAACACCTAATGAAATATATGAACTTTTTAGTAAATAGGAGTTTGATGTAATATGTCCAAAAATAAAACTTATTTAGGCCATAGAGAAAGATTAAGAAAAAGGTATCTATCTTCTGGATATAACAGTCTTTTGGATTACGAAGTCTTAGAATTAATACTTACTTTTGTCATTCCAAGAAAAGATACTAAAGAATTAGCAAAAACTTTAATAAAATATTTTAATACTTTAGAAAAAGTTTTTAAAGCAGATACTACTGTTTTATCTCAATTTGAAGGAATAAGTGAAAGAATTGCTATTTATTTAAAATTACTAGGAGATTTAAATCTTTATTCCTTTGAGGATAAAATAAAAAAAGAAAATTTAAATTTAGAATTAAAAACAAAAAATCAACTTATTAACTATCTTAAAAATAATATCGGATTTGATAAAAATGAAGCTTTTAAAGTTCTTTTTTTAGATTCAGCTAATAGAATAATAAGTTTTGAAACATTATTTACAGGAACTATTGATAAAAGTGCTATCTACCCCAGAAAAATTTTAGAAAGAGTCCTTTTCCATAATGCTCGTTCTATAATTTTTGCTCATAATCATCCTTCTGGGAATACTTATCCCTCAAGGAAAGATATTGAGCTTACCAAAAATATGGAAAACTTTTTTAAAATGGTAGATGTTAATATAATTGATCATATAATAATAGGTAAAGATTCTTATTTCAGTTTTTTAGAAGAAGGAATTTTATAAATGGAGGATTAATGAACGATATAAAAGAAAATAAAAAAATTATAGAGAATAAAGATAACAAAGTTAATAAAGATAATAAAGTTACTCATAAAAAATTTGATAAAAATTCAAAAAAAAGATTTAATAAAAAATTCGATAAAAATAATAATAACAACAAACAAAAAATAACTGTTGAAAACAAAGAATTAAAAGAAACTAAACAAAGTTTTAACAATAAAAAAAGACCTGAAAAAAAAGTTGAAAAAAATATTTCTAAAATACCTGCTCCAAAAGTAGAAGCTCAAAAAAAAGATGAAAATTCTCAAGAAAAACAAGAAGAAAAATTTTTCAAAGTTTTAGGAATAATTTTTGAAATAACAAGAAAAAGATATTATTTTGAAGTAATTGATGAAAATGAAACTTATAAAAAAGGAGATAAAGTAATTGTTGATACTATCAGAGGGCAAGAAATAGGAACTGTTTACAATACTCCTATGACTTTATCTGAAAAACATCTTGTATTACCTTTAAAACCTGTTTTAAAAAAGGCAAGCAAAGAAGAAATTGAAAAATATTATCAATTAAAAGAAGAAGCTAAAAATGCTTACACTGTTGGTAAAGAAAAAATAAAAAAACACGATCTTCCTATGAAACTTATTAATACTGAATTTACTTTTGATAAAACAAAACTTATTTTTTATTTCACAGCTGAAGGAAGAATTGATTTTAGAGATCTTGTAAAAGATCTTGCTAACATCTTTAAACTTAGAATAGAATTAAGACAAATCGGTGTCAGGGATGAAGCTAGAATTCTTGGAGATATAGGAGTATGCGGAAAAGAATTATGTTGTAGAACTTTTATAAATAAATTTAATTCTGTTTCTATTAAAATGGCTAGAGATCAAGGACTTGTTATTAATCCTGCTAAAATATCTGGTGTTTGTGGAAGATTATTATGTTGTATTAACTATGAATATTCTCAATATGAAAAAGC
>Ga0193963_1001155_pt1 | contig 13425 bp, 11 predicted proteins | sample FB_6_MG_FD_140359 | JGI IMG/M metagenome (GOLD analysis project Ga0193963, IMG submission 140359) | Microbial mat bacterial communities from the Broadkill River, Lewes, Delaware, United States - FB_6_MG | ecosystem: Environmental > Aquatic > Freshwater > River > Microbial mats | place: USA...
AAGTTTGGAGGTGTTCCTATTGGTGTTACTATTCCTCCTATACTAGAGCCATATGCAATAGCTAAAACAAATCTCATTTTTAAATTATTATCACTTGTTAAAAATATGGCAATAGGTATAAGTAACAGTGCTGTTGTAGTATTTGATAAAAGTGAACTTAAAAAAGCAGAAGTAACTGCTAAAGAAAAAATCACTCCTCTAGCTGTTTTTGGGAAAATTGAAAGTAGTTTTTTTGCGATATATTTATGCAACTCCGTTTTTTGTGTTGCTATTGCAATCATAAAACCACCTAAAAATAAGAAAATAATAGATTTAGAGTAGTTTGCAACAGTTTCATTCGTACCTAGTATATCAAATGAAGGAAAAAGTATAATAGGTAAAAGAGAAACAACTCCTATAGGTAAAGCTTCATTTGTCCACAATACTACCAAAAAAACTACTAAAGACAAAAGTAAAGCGTGTTGTGTCGTAAAAAAACTACTTGCAAGAAAAAAAATAGCTACAGAGATACCAAAGGAAATAAGAAGCTTTTTCATAACTTATTTTTTCTTTGGTCTAAATGGTTTAATTACCTCTTCATCACACTCTAAAAAAGGACCTTCCATTAAATCAATACAATAAGGGATAGCAGGGAAAACAGCATCCAAACACTCTCGTATAGATTTTGGTTTTCCAGGAAGATTTACTATCAAGCTACTTCCTCTTAAACCAGCTGTTTGCCTTGATAAAATCGCTGTAGGAACAAATTTTAAAGACTCAGCTCGCATAAGTTCACCAAATCCTGGCATCATTCTATCACATACAGCTTCTGTAGCTTCAGGTGTTACATCTCTTTTAGCTGGTCCTGTGCCACCTGTTGTTACAACTAAACAACAATTTTGATTATCTACTAAATCTTTTAAAGTATCTTCTATGGTTTGTTGATCATCTTCTATACATCTGTAAACAGGTTCCCAAGATGAAGTTAAATAATCATTCATTGTATCTTCAATAGCTTTCCCTGAAATATCCTCATAAATTCCTTTACTAGCTCTATCTGATGCTGTTATGATTCCTATTTTCGCTGCATTTTTACTCATAATATATGTCCTTTATTTTTAATATAATACACTTCACCAAAATCTCTAAAAAATTCCAATGCATTTTGAGCATTGATAATCTTATCTTCATCACCTAAATATATTTCTAGTGTTATATTTTTTTCTTTTAATATACCCATCTTTTTATGTGACCATTCATAAGTTAAAAGTTCTTCTAACTCTTCATAAGTACCCATCTTAAAATATTTTTTTATGTGTTCGGATGTAAAACTTGCATTCTTTAAAAAGTTTGAACAATACAATTCTGCATCTTTTTTAAAATAGATTAACTGCATTCTTTTATATTTTTTATCTTTATCATTAAAATATGCAGGGGAAAATAATTGTAATTTATCCACTCGATTATCTGTATTTAATACATACTCTAATGCTTTTATAGCACCATAACTAAAGCCCGCAACTATAAAATCAGATTTTTCTCTATATTCATCAAATAAATTTTCTTCATTATCCAATGAAAATCCACTAAAATACAACTTCATCCTTTAATAAAATCTCTTGAATTTTCTTTAGTTCAACTAAATTTGAGATAATTTCTGTTTTTAGTTCATCTTTAATCGTTTGTATTAAATTTTCAACAGATTGTGACATTTTGTATTCATCTACCATTTTATGTGCAATTTTATATGCTTCTTTGAGTTCATCTTCAAAAACAACATACGATTCATTTTTAATGATCTCTAAAGCTACACTTCCCGCTAGATACTTTTTAATAAGATCTTTTAGTTGTGTTTTTGATGGATATATCAAATCTTCTGTAGAGATTGCATTGTCAAAAAGATTTACCTTTGTTTTACTAATAAATGCTTTTCCTGCTTGATATGTAGCTAAAATATCTTTTTGCTCTTCACTTAAAAGAGTTATTTGCTTTTTTCCAAACTGTATTTTTTGTTTTGCAAACTCCAAATCATCTTCAAGTAAACTAGTACCTTCCCTTTTTATCATACATAAAAGTGCTTCATTTACAAGTGTTGATAAAGCTGAACTGCTAAATCCACTTGTTTCATTTGCCAGTTTTTCAATATCTAAATTAATAGATTTACCCTTTAAGTAAAGTTTTAATATCTCAACTCGGTCATGTTTTGTTGGAAGTGTTAGAAAAACTCTCCTATCAAATCTTCCTGCTCGAAGTAATGCTTCATCTAGAACTTCTATCTTATTTGTTGCAGCTACTACCATCACCCCACTAGAACTATCAAAACCATCCATTTGTGTTAAAAGTTCATTTAATGTAGCTTCTCTTTCATCATTATTACCTATTCCTCGAGCTTTTCCAACAGCATCTATCTCATCAATAAAAATAATTGAAGGGGCGTTGAGTTTAGCAACCGAAAAAAGTTCTCGTACTCTTTTAGCTCCCATTCCCACATAAATATGAACAAAACTTGCTCCACTTTGATAAAAAAATGGAACCTCTGCTTCACCTGCAACAGCTTTTGCAATAAGTGTTTTTCCCACACCAGGAGGACCTACAAGTAAAACACCTCTTGGAAGAGACACTCCATATTTTTGATATTTTTTAGGATTATTTAAAAAGTCTACAACCTCTTCTAACTCCTCTTTTATCTCACTAATTCCAGCAACATCTTTAAAAGTAAGATTTGAAGTTGTTGCAGAGATGTGACTACTCTCTTCTTTTTGTTTGATAGTTGTTGAGTCATTATTTTGTGCTGTTTCATGTGCTATTTCAAGTTCTGAACTAAATTTATTTTTTGGAATTAATCCACGGATTCTATCTTTATACTTTTGTAAAGCAAAAGTCAAAATCAATAAAACAAATAAAAACCCTACTCCAACATAATAACTAGTTCCATGTATCACATTATCAGATTTTGTAACAGTGTATAAGAATAATACTATTAATACAATAGCAGATATACTCATGAGTTTTAAATTTTTATCTATATTTGAACCATTTGATTTAATTTCTTTTTTAGTATCATTTTTTTTAGAATTTGGAAACATTTTTATTCTCCAGTATTTCATAATTTTCTATATTTATCCAATCACCTATTAAGTCTGTATCACTTTGCACCTCAATAGTATTAAAAAACTGATCATACCCTGTGTAGATACCATCTTTTTTCGATTCAATTAAAACCTCTAAAAGTTTATGTTTTTGTCTGAAAAGTAAGTTTTTTTCTGATATTTTATTTTCCAATTCCCGTAGTCTTTGTTTCGCGATATTTCCATTTATCAAAGGACCCATTTTTGCACTAGGAGTTCCATCTCTAGGAGAATATGTAAAACTATGAATATGTGTAAGTGGAAATCTATCAATATTTTGCATAGCATCTTTCCACAATTCATCTGTCTCACCTGGATGTCCTACAATAAAATCTGTTCCTAAAGCATATCCCTTTGATGCTAAAAGTTCAAAAAGCTCTAAATCACTTTTGACTTTATTTCTTCGATTCATTATTTTTAACATATCTTTATTTGTATGCTGTAGTGCAATATGCATATGTTTACCCATCCAAGGTTCATCTAAAATCTCTTTAAATTCATCGGTTATTTGTATAGGTTCAACACTCCCTAAACGAATTCGCCGAACTCCTCTTATAAGTGATATTTTTTTGATAAGTTGCACTAGTTTATCTTTTTTGTTTGGAACACCTTTTTCTTTTCCATAAGAACCTACATTTATACCAGTTAAAATAAATTCACCAAAACCATTAATTGCAAGCGTTGTTATTTGTTGTAATATTTTATGTTCATCATAACTTCTTGAATTCCCTCGTACATAAGGGATAATACAATAGTTACATCTAAAATCACACCCCTCTTGTATCTTAACAAAAGCTCTACTTTTTCCTATCATTTTATCAACTATTGTATCATCAAGATGTTCTAGATCACCTGCTTTAAAAAATCTTGTTTCATTTTTCAATAAGGTATTGATATTTTCCTTTTCACTATGACCAAAGAGTGCATCTATTTTATTAGTTTTAAAAAGGTCTTCACCCTTTGTCCATACACCACAACCTGTAAAAATAACACGAGGTTGATTTGGCAATTTTTTTAAAGAATTAATATAATGCCTTGCTGTACTATCTGCACTATTTGTAACTGTACAAGAGTTTATCACAACGACATTTGCTTCTTTTTCTTCTTGTGTCACTTCGAAATCTTTTAAATTATTCATCATAACTTGTGTATCAAATACATTTGTACGACATCCAAAAGTTTTAAAATATACTTTTTCTTTATTTATCATTTTTACATTCACCTAGTGTGTGTTTGGAACATCAAATAAACTTTTAGAACCATCAATATTTGGGATTAGATGTTCACCATCAACTTGTGCATTTCGTGAAACATTGATTGTTTGTGTTGGGTATGCTATTTCTATATCATCTGCTTCTTTAAACGCATCAAATATCTCCATACTTATAGTGCTTCGTAAACCTAAAGTTGCATGAGAATTAGTATAGTACCACGATGAAACAACGATACTATAAGGCTCAACAAAAGAAAAAATTCTTGGCTCAGGATTTGCACTTCTTAAAACATATTTTTTTCTCATCTTTTGTAGTCTTTTTTTTGTAAGATCTGTATATCCACGAGCATGTCTTTGTACTATTGCTTTTGCTAGTTCAACTGCTTTTTTATGATTTGAATCAAATGTAATGTGAATATCAATACCATCCCATACTGTTCTTAAACCATCAAAAGTATAATTTGCAATCATATCTGTAAAAATATAATTATTAGGTACAAAAATAACTCTTCCTGTTCTTCTATTTGTCATATAAGATGTAAGAGTAATATCTTCTCGAACTGCTATTTTAAAAAGTGTGATATCTAAAACATCTCCAACAATCTCTATACCGTCACGAACAACTTTAATTCTATCACCAACGCTAATAGCACCACTTGTCATGATTGCCATCCAACCAAATAAAGACATAAACCAATCTTTTAATGCAATCGCAATACCAGCAGATGCAAACCCTAAAATAGTTACCAGATAAGAAACATTGTCAATGTATGAAAACAAAAGTATAAAAACAATTATAACAATAAAGATAAAATTGATTAATTTATTTGAAGTATAATGTTTATCATCATCATCAACATATTCTTTTACAGCTCTTTTAACTCCAAATGTAATCAAAAATAAAACCACTATAATAATCAATAATTTTACAGTTCTCCAAATCTCTTCAGAAATAGTATCTTTTACCTCTTGTGTAGTTTGTCTTACTTTCTTTCGATATACCTCTTCAGTTGTTGATACAATATCAACAACCATCATAAAGTTTTTAAGTTCTAACTCTAAAGTTTCTTGTTCTTTTTTTAAATTCTTTTCATTTGTAAGGGTATATAACTCTTTGATGATGTTAAGTTTTATTGTTAATTTGTCAACTAATTTTACAAGTTCTTCATTGATACTTTTATAGTCTTCTAAGTTTGAATTTAATATTTGCGTATAGGATAATGCTTCAATGATAGAAAATGGATTTGTAACTGTAGGTACTTTTTCAATAGCAGATGGAGTAATTTGTTTTCCAATAGGAGAATCTTTATATTCACTTATAAACTCTAGTTCATTTTCTTTAATTCTGATTTTATTGTTCAATTGGTAAGAGAGTTCTTTATATTTTTCCCCTTTCCATCTACCATATTTTTTGGCATCTTTTTTAATTTGAACAAGCTCTTTTTCAATCTCTCTATATGTTAAATAATTGTTATATCTAGTAACCCAAATATTTTTTTCTAAATCTTTATTAACTAAATTTAACTCTTCATATAATTCTGTGAGTCGTGTAGATTTATCTATACTTTCTTTTGTTATATCTACTCCTGAAGCATTTATAACCATTAAAAATAAAAAAAGTAAAATTTGTACATTATTTTTCATTAAAATACTCGCAATACTTCAAGTATATCATTTTTAGAAACCTCATCTGTGATTGTACAATCACCTAGACCTTTAGCTAAAATAAATTTTATTTTGTTGTCTAAACTTTTCTTATCTAAAAAGAAATGCTCATAGAAATCTTCTACATCATTAACTGTATATTGAGTTGGTATATTGTATTTTTCTAAAAGTGTTTTTACTCTTGATGATTCATTTTCAGTCATAAGACCTATTTTCACAGACACATCATTTGCCATACATATACCAATACCAACAGCTTCTCCATGTAAGTATGTATCATAATTTGTTTCATTTTCTATCACATGTCCAAAAGTATGACCATAGTTTAAAGCAGCTCGTAGTCCTTTTTCTTTTTCATCTTGACTTACCACCCAAGCTTTTGTTTCTACAGATTTAGCAATTGCAACTTTTATATTTTCAGAATCACTTAAATCATTGTTTTCTAGCCATTCAAAAAAATCTTTGTTAAAACAAACTGCCATTTTTACTATCTCTGCAATTCCTGCTGAAAATTCTCTTTTTGGTAAAGTTGTTAGAAAAAAAGGGTCTATATATACAGCTTGTGGCTGATGAAATGCTCCGACAAGATTTTTACCAAACTTATTATTCACACCAGTTTTCCCACCAACACTTGCATCAACTTGAGAAAGTAATGTAGTTGGTATTTGGATAAACTCTATTCCTCTTTGATAAATACTCGCAGCAAAACCTGTCATATCTCCTATAACTCCACCGCCAAATGCGATTAACAAAGAACTTCTATTTAACTTATGTTCGAAACAGTGTTCCAAAATATCTTCTATTGTTTTCATGTTTTTGTACTGTTCACCATCGGGAATTGTTACAACACTTAAGTCTTTTATATCTAATTTTGAAAGTAAATACTCTAAATGCAGTTTAGAAATAGTAGGGTTCGTTACCACTACTACTTTTTTATTTATTGTTAATGTTTGAAGTTGATCAATCGTGATGTCATATGCAGTGTCGGGAAGAGTTATATTTACAATCATGTGTTTTCCATAGTTAAAATTTATTATTACTCTATTTTATCGAAAAGAGTCTGTAACATATCTTTTATATTGTTATCTATTCTTTTGGGTTTACCCTCTTTTGCTAATACCAGTGTAACTTCTGTTTTAAAAATTAGTTTTTCTTCTTTTGTTATCTCTTGAACCATTATAAATGAAGCTTTATTTATCTCTTTTATATACGATTTTACATTTAAAATATCAGCAAAAAAAGCACTTTTTATAAAATCACAATTCATGTTTCTAACTACAAAATGTGATTCATCAATTATAGGTAATAAATTTTGAGAGAAAAAGAATTCACTCCTTGCTCTTTCACAAAATTTTAAATAATTTGCATGATAAACTATACCACCTGCATCTGTATCTTCATAATATACTCTTATTTTCATATTTATTTCCTATTTCTAAAACCCTATTATACAGTTCTTGTTCATAAAAACACTTTTATATTCATCAAAATTGTATTAAAATTTAATAATTAATATTGAAATTTTAGAATAAATTCTATATAATATATTATTAAGGAGTTTTTATGTTCAAACAAATGACAATAAAATTAAAACTAATCATTTTAACAACAGTAACAGCATTGGGTTTTATCATTTTGATAATTCTAAACCAAAATACGATTAATACAATGCAAAAATTAGCTAAAACTGATAGTTTGGTACAACATTTAGAATTAGATGTATCAGAACTTAGAAAAAATGAAAAAGATTTTTTAACAAGAAATAGTCTTCAATATTTTGATAAATTTAATACTGTAATGAAAGATATTTACAAAACAGAAAAAGAGCTAGAAATTATTATCGAAGAGCAAGGATTAGAACTACCTAATCTGTCTGTATTTTTTGATGCGGTTAAATCATATGATATCAAATTTCAACAACTTGTAAAAATACAAAAACAAATTGGACTTAATCCAAAAGATGGATTATATGGTTCTTTGCGTGCAAGCGTACAGAAAGTTCAAAAATTTGCTAAAAATAGTGGTGACATGACAGTTTTAGCTCTTGTGTATGACTTACGAAAACAAGAAAAAGATTTTATGTTAAGAAGAGATATTAAATATATCAATAATTTCAATAATAAATTAGCTACTTTATTATCAATGTCATTACCTGAAAATGCGATTGTTAATCTCAAAAAATATGGAAACGACTTTTCAACATTAACAAAAGCTGAACAAAAAATGGGTCTAAATAGTAAGTCAGGAATCTTAGGAGAGATGAGATCTACTGTACATAAAACTACTGGTTCTATGAATAAAATGAAAATACAAATGAAAACATCATTAGAAGAGGTAACAAACAAAGTAACATTAGTAAGTTTACTTATAGCACTTTGTATTATGATTCTTATTGTTACAATTATTTTTATAATAGCGAAAAACATTACCTCTTCTATTGCAAACTTTCAAAGTGGTTTAATTGGATTCTTTGATTATTTAAATAGAAAATCAGATAATGTTACAGATCTTAAGACTGATACAAAAGATGAACTAGGTATTATGGCTGATGTTGTTAATGAAAATATTCAACTAACAAAAAAAGCTATCGATGAAGATAGAAAAACAATAGACCAAACAATACTTGTTCTTGCAGAATTTGAACAAGGTAATTTATCTCAAAGACTAAATACTACAAGTACAAATCCATCGCTACAAGAATTAATTACATTGTTAAACCAAATGGGTTCAAAAATGGAAGCTAATATTGATTCTGTACTTAAAGTATTGACTCAGTATACAAACTATAACTATATGAATAGTGTAGACCAAACAGATATAAAAGAACATTTTTTAAGATTATCAGAAGGTGTGAATACTTTAGGTAAATCAATTACGAATATGTTAATCGAAAATAAATCAAATGGATTGACTTTAGATGTTAGTAGTGATAAGCTTTTAAATAGTGTTGATACTTTAAATAGAAACTCAAATCATGCAGCAGCTGCCTTAGAAGAAACAGCTGCGGCTGTTGAAGAAGTTACAAGTAACATCTCTAATACAACAAGTAATATAGTTCAAATGTCAAATCACGCAAGTGAAGTAACTCTCTCAGCAAAAACAGGTCAAGAACTAGCTACACAAACAACTGAAGCAATGGATGACATAAATATTCAAGTAACCTCAATTAGTGATGCGATTAAAGTGATTGATCAAATTGCATTTCAAACAAATATTCTTTCACTGAATGCTGCTGTTGAAGCAGCAACTGCGGGGGAAGCTGGAAAAGGTTTTGCTGTTGTTGCACAAGAAGTAAGAAACCTAGCAGCAAGAAGTGCAGATGCAGCAAATGAAATTAAAACTTTAGTAGAAAATGCAAGCACTAAAGCCAATGATGGTAAAAAAATAGCTGATAAAATGATCTCAGGATACAGCACATTAAATAATTCAATAACTAAAACTATTGAACTTATCTCAAATATTGAAACCGCTTCAAAAGAACAACAAACAGGAATTGTACAGATCAATGATTCTATTAACTCTTTAGATAAGCAAACTCAAGAAAATGCAAATATCGCTGCACAAGCACATGATATAGCTGTAGAAACAGATAAAATTGCTAAATTTGTAGTTTCTGATGCAAATGAAAAAGAATTTATAGGAAAAGATGCTGTAAAAGCAAAAGATTCTTCTTCAGATGAAATTGTTACAGTAAAACCTGTTGAAACAAAATCTAACTTGCAAGTGAAGAAAGAATCTACAAAATCTTCAGTAACTCCTATACAATCTAATACTTCAGATGATGAATGGGCAAGCTTTTAATAGCTTGCTTATGCAAAAAACAATTCTTACTTTCTATTTAAAATTTATTCATTTACTTTTTTAATATTTTATTCAATTCTAGTATAACTTCAAAGGGAGATTAGATATAATTAAAAACTATATTTATAAAAGGACTGGAATGAATGTTATAGAAACATTAGAAAAAAGAATAAAATCATTAACATCACATATCCAACAATCTTCAAAACAAATAAAAGATGATGATTCTGGAGAAAAAAAGATTTCTCTTATTGTACGAGCATCAGCAGAATTAAGTATTGAAAAAAATGAATTTCTTTTAAAAAAGTACCAATATAAACTCAAAAAGTTATTAGAAAAAGATATCAAATCTGTTTTAGATGAAGAGAAAACAAAAGAAGAGATACGAGAAAGAAATTACTTTAAGTACCAAGCAAAAAGAATTCAGCGTGATAAATCAAAAACATTTCAAGAGATTGAGAATGCACTCATTATAATTGATGAATTACCTGAAGGTTTTAAAATAGAAGATAAAGTTCTCTTTCAAATTGGACATAAAACCATTTTCTATACTTTCTCTATCATTTGAAATATTTGAGAACTGTCCAACCGTTGTATTGATATTTTCAATATAAAGTTCTTTTGCTTTTTCTAAAAGTACTTTTTCATATTTTTTTGCTAAAGCATCACTCTCTTCAAGAGATTTTGACTCATCAAATTTTATAGAAACGGTTACATTATTTGAATCCATATCTGGCATCATTTGGAATCTACTTTGCTGTATTAAAAAAATTGTTAATAGTGGTACAGTTACTAAAAAAATAGCTAAAAATATTTTTTTAGATTTTATCACTTTATGTAAAACTCTTTCATAAAAATTATAAACAGGAGTCCAATCAAGTAATTTATCTTTCCTTTTTAACATATGTTTTGCATGAAGAGGTAAAAATATAAAAGATTCAATAAGTGATGCAAATATAACTGCTGTTACAACTATAGGCACAAGTTGCATGAGTAATCCCATCTGACCACTTATTAAAAGCATTGGCATAAAAGCAAACATGGTAGTAAAAGAAGCAATTAAAACAGGAGGTACCATCTCCTTTGTTCCATTTAACACAGCCTCTTTTATAGGATCACCATTATCTATATGTCTTTGGATATTTTCACTTACAACAATTGCATCATCGACAACTATACCCAAAGTAATCAGCATAGCCATTAAAGAGATCATATTTAAGGAGTATCCTAATTGTTCAATAATTAAAAGTGCAATAATAAAAGAAAAAGGTATCCCCATTACTATTACTAAAGATAATCTTGGGCTTATAAGTATATACATTGCAATAGCAACTAAAATAAGTCCAAGTGTGATATTTGATATAAGAGTATTTATTCTTTCACTTAGAGGTACGGAACTATCCCTTGATACTATAAGGTTTATATCCTCCATACTTTCTTCAAAATTAGCAAGCTTTGCTTTTACCTGTTTTGCTATTGATACGGCATCTCCATCAGCACTTTTATAAACTTCAAGATAAATAGTTTGATTACCGTTTAATCTTGATATTGATTCTCCTGTAGGATAACCAATAGTAATTTGAGCAATATCTTTTAAAAATACTTTTTTATCATCAATATTAAGCAAAGTATTTAACCATGATTGAATATCAAATTTATTATTATCTGCTGTTAAATATACATGGTTTCCAGTTTGTTCAATAGTTCCTACAGGATAAAGATAAGATAGTTCTTGTAAAGATGTAATCAAAGATGTACTACTAATTCCATAAAGATTTATCTTTTTTGTGTCTATAAATATATCAATCTCTAAATCACTATTTCCAAATATATTTGTATTTGTTATTCCATCTACTTGAAGCAAAGTCGTTTTAAGACTTTTGGATATATCAATAAGCTCTTGTTGAGTTCTATTTTTTGAAGAAAGTGATACATTTAAAAGAGACTCTTCTCTTTTATCTGCACTAACCGTTGGTTCATTCATATCACTTGGGAAATATTGTTTTGCCATATCAACAGCATCTTTAACATCATTTAATACTGTGTTTTTATCAACTCCATCTTGAAGATCTAGTGTTATAGTAAATCTTTCACTTCTAATAGTTGCAGTAACCTCTTTTATTCCAGAGATACCGTCAATCTCATTTTCAATCTCAGTTACAGCAAAACTATTTAAATTATCAGCACTTGCTCCACTATAACTTCCTGAAATGGATATAGAATCAAGCGTTACACTTGGAAACATCTGTTTTGGAATATTGCTATAAGCAAAAATACCCATTACAAGTAAAAATACAAGAAGAGTGTAATTTAATTTTGCATTTTCAAGGAAGTAATTAATTATTTTATTCATAAAACTCTTTTATTATTTTTATAAAGTATATCTTATAAAAGTAAATGAATTTTTAACGCAGCATTAATGCTTTATTAATAAATTACAAAAATTTGAAAAAAATTTAAAAAGCAAATCGATTCAGTTATTTTTTATACATTATACTATATTCTTAATATAAAGTAAAATCTATATTTTTAGATTGAGGAAAGGATGATTATGAATGTTATAGAAGAATTAGAAAAAAGAATCAAATCATTAACCTCTCATATTGAACAATCCACTAACCAAATAAAAGACGATGACTCTGGAGAAAAGAAACTTTCTCTTATTGTTCGAGCATCAGCAGAACTCAGTATTGAAAAAAATGAATTTTTACGAAGAAAATATCAATTTAAACTTAAAAAGCTGAAAGAAAAAGATATTAGATCGCTTTTAGATGATGAAAAAACAAAAGAAGAGATACGAGAAAGAAATTATTTCAAATACCAAGCAAAACGAATTCAACGAGATAAATCAAAAACTTCCCAAGAGATCGATCATGCTCTTATTATAATTGATGAACTACCAGAAGGTTTTAAACTAGAAGATAAAGATTTGTTTCACATAGGACATAGAAGTCATGAGTTGTTTTTAGAAATTCATTCTGATTTAGATGATGATTTAATAGAGATAAAAAATGAATTTTTAGAACTTGTTGGAGATCACTTCAATGATACAAACATAGACTTGAAAATACTGAATTATCGTATTCCTCTTTTAATATTACAACTCCAAGTTTTAGTAAAAAACATAAAAGAGAATATTGAAGAAGAAAACATGAAGGACTTTAAAGGTCTTCCTCGATTTCACGATTGGTGGGTTCATGAATTGTGGACAAGCCATCAAGCATATATGGGATTTTTTAAATGGAAACAAATCATACTAAATATGTTTGTAACGGCGGAACAAAAAGAATCTTTTGAAGTAATTTTTAAAAACTGGATTTTAGTCAAAAGAATTTTAAATGTTAAAGGAGAGTCAGCGTACTTTTATAATAATGCTTTTGATCAGTTGATACATAAGTATTCTGAACTAGAAGATGAATATAATGAAAGTAACCTTTCATCTTTAGAAGATATAGTTAGTAAAATAACACAAAAAGAAGACTTTGCAACTGTATCTAAAGATCACAATATAATTACACCTTATATGCAATTTAAAATAAATAAAGAATTAGAACTAGAAAATGGGAGCAAGAGATCATGAAAGCAATGATTGCACTTGAAACAATTATACATGATTTGGAATTACGAATAAAAACAGCA
>Ga0193963_1001158_pt1 | contig 13369 bp, 12 predicted proteins | sample FB_6_MG_FD_140359 | JGI IMG/M metagenome (GOLD analysis project Ga0193963, IMG submission 140359) | Microbial mat bacterial communities from the Broadkill River, Lewes, Delaware, United States - FB_6_MG | ecosystem: Environmental > Aquatic > Freshwater > River > Microbial mats | place: USA...
ATCTTAAATGTAAAAGAGGGTATGAAGTTTTATTGTACAACTGATGGATACCTAGACCAAAATGGTGGAGAAAAAGATTTCCCATTTGGTAAACGAAGATTTGGAAATATTATCAAAGAGTACCATGAAGAAACTATGGCAGATCAACAAACAGTATTTATATACGATATGATGGATTATGAACAGATGGTTCCTAACAATGAAAGAAATGATGATATGACAGTTGTTGGTTTTTCGATTAAAAAAAGTGATTCAAGAGAAACAATACTTGAATATGATGGAGTTTTAACACAAAGTATTATTTCTCACTCTATTGATATATTAGAACACAATATTAAAAATATAGGAATGTTAAGTAAATTGTCTACTATTGTAATAGAATTAACACAAAATATGATGGCTTATTCAAAATCACATGATATTCAATGCCAAGATATAAGACCAGCAGGATTTATAGAGGTGAAAAAAGATAAAGAAAATATATACTATATTAAAAGCAAAAATATACTTTCTTTCGAAGATAAAATAAAAATAGAATCAATAGTAAAACCAATGTTACAACTAGAAAGTTCAGAGATCAAAAAAAGATATAGAGAAGTTAGAAGAAGTAGTGAAAGTAACAACACGCATAATGCAGGAATTGGTTTTTATGAGATGGCAAAATTGACACGAGAAATTGATTTTAAATTCAAATCTATAAATAGACAAAAATTTGAGTTTGAATTTAATTTGATTGTTAAATCAAAAAAAGAAAAGAATTTATAAATTTAACTTGACAAATATCAAAAAATTTTATACAATTCTAGCACTCAAAATAAATGAGTGCTAATTTAAATTTAAACTTGAGTGAAGTTATATCAAATATACACTCAAACAATTATAATAAAAAGGTAAAATTATGAATTTTCAACCATTAGGTGATAGAGTTCTAGTAAAAGAACAAGAAGTAGAAACAAAAACAGCAAGTGGTATTTATATTCCAGATAATGCATCAAAAGAGAAGCCAACACATGCTCAAGTTGTAGCAATTGGTCCAGATGTAGAACATGTAGCAGTTGGAGATAATGTTGTATATGGAACATATGCAAGATCTGCAAAAGTAACATTAGATGGAACAGATTATTTAGTAATGGAAGTAAGTGAAATTTTAGGAGTGATGAAATAATGGCAAAAGAGATATTTTTTAGTGATGATGCAAGAAACAAACTATATAGTGGTGTAAAACAATTAGCTGATGCAGTTAAAGTTACAATGGGTCCAAGAGGAAGAAATGTATTATTACAAAAATCATTTGGTTCTCCAGTTATTACAAAAGATGGTGTTTCTGTAGCTCGTGAGATTGAACTTTCTGATTCTTTAGAAAATATGGGTGCTCAACTTGTAAAAGAAGTTGCATCTAAAACAAATGATGAAGCAGGAGATGGTACAACAACAGCTACTGTTTTAGCAGAATCAGTTTTTAAAGAGGGTCTTAGAAACGTAACAGCAGGTGCAAATCCTGTACAAATCAAAAGAGGTATGGATAAAGCTTGTGAGTCAATTTTAGCTGAGTTAAAAGAGATGTCAAGAGTAGTTGATACAAAAGATCAAATTGCTCAAGTAGCAACTATTTCTGCAAATTCAGATACTGCAATTGGTGATATGATTGCTGAAGCTATGGATAAAGTTGGAAAAGATGGTGTTATTACTGTTGAAGAAGCAAAAGGTATCAATGATGAGCTAGATGTTGTTGAGGGTATGCAATTTGATAGAGGTTATTTATCTCCATATTTTGTAACAAATGTTGATAAAATGACAGCAGAGATGGAAAGTCCATTTATCCTTTTATGTGATAAAAAAATCTCAAGTTTAAAAGAGATGTTACCAATCTTAGAAGCTGTTAACAAAACACAAAGAGCATTATTAATTATTGCAGAAGATGTTGATGGTGAAGCTTTATCAACTTTAGTTGTAAATAGATTAAGAGGAAGTTTAAATATATCTGCTGTTAAAGCACCAGGTTTTGGTGATAGAAGAAAAGCTATGCTTCAAGATATCGCTATTTTAACTGGTTCTACTGTAATTAGTGAAGAGATGGGTATGACTCTTGAGGGTACTACTATGGATCATTTAGGAACTGCGGCTAGAGTTGTAATAGATAAAGACAATACAACAATAGTAAACGGTGCTGGTAATCCTGCGGCTGTTGAAGCTAGAGTTGGACAAATTAGAAATGAAATTGAAAATACTACAAGTGACTATGATAGAGAAAAAGCTCAAGAGAGACTTGCAAAACTATCTGGTGGTGTTGCAGTTATCAAAGTAGGGGCTCCTACAGAAACAGAGATGAAAGAGAAAAAAGATAGAGTTGATGATGCATTAAGTGCAACTAGAGCTGCTGTTGAAGAGGGTATTGTTATTGGTGGTGGTGCGGCACTTATCAAAGCTGCTGCAAAAGTTTCACATGAACTTGATGGTGATGAGCAAATTGGTGCAGATATCATTATTAGAGCAGTTAAAGCTCCTATGAAACAAATCGCTTCAAATGCTGGTTATGATGCTGGTGTTGTTGCAAATGAGATTGAAAAATGTGAAGATGAAAATACAGGTTTTGATGCTGCTAAAGGTATCTATGTAGATATGTTTGAAGCTGGTATCGTTGATCCTGCTAAAGTTGAAAGAGTAGCAATGCAAAATGCTGTTTCAGTTGCATCTTTACTTCTTACTACAGAAGCGACAGTTTCTGATATCAAAGAGGAAAAAACTGCTATGCCTGCTATGCCAGACATGGGTGGTGGAATGCCAGGTATGGGTGGTATGGGAATGTAATTCCCTACTACTTGTCATAAACCCTTTAATCAAAGGGTTTATGACACTTCTTAGTTAATAATTTATTTTAACACAATATATAATCAAAATCTCTTTCTAACAAACTTCAAATACAAAATTTATTTTATTTAGATATAATAAGCACTTATTTATAAAAAGGCAAAATAAAATGAAAAAATATCAAGAACTAGAAAAGTGCTTGGGTTATCAGTTTAACAATAAAGACCTGATAATCGAAGCACTAACGCACAAAAGTTATAAAAAAGTATTCAATAATGAAAGATTAGAATTTTTAGGGGATGCTGTTTTAAATTTAATTGTTGGAGAATTTTTATTCAACAAATTTCCAGATTCAGCAGAGGGTGAATTATCTAAAATAAGAGCATCTTTAGTAAATGAAAAAGGATTTACAAAACTTGCAATTGCTATTAATTTGGGTGAATATATATACTTATCAGAAGCAGAAGAGCGAAATCAAGGTAGAAAAAAAGCATCAATTTTAAGTGATGCTTTTGAAGCTATTATGGGTGCAGTTTATGTAGAATCAGGTTTAGAAATACTTAAACCAATGATTTTAAAGCTTTTAGATGAAAACTATGATGAGATAAATCTAGACGAACTTTTTAGTGACTATAAAACTGCGTTACAAGAAGTGACACAAGCATATTTTGGAGCAATTCCTGTATATAAGTTAGAATCAGCAATTGGACCAGATCATGAAAAAGAGTTTGAACTGAGTCTTTGGATCAATGATAAACATTATGCAACTGCAAAGGGAAAAAGTAAAAAATTAGCACAGCAATCAGCTGCTAAAATAGTATTACATAGACTTAAGAAGGACAAAAAATGAACAGTTTTGGACAAAAGTTCAGATTTACAACATTTGGAGAGTCGCATGGAGTTGCACTTGGTTGTATAGTGGATGGAGTTCCAGCTGGATTAAAAATTGATTTAGATTTTATACAAGCACAAATGGATAAAAGAAAACCAGGTAAAAATGAGTTTGAAACACAAAGAAGTGAAGCTGATACTATAGAGATACAAAGTGGAGTATTTGAGGGTATTAGTACTGGAACACCTATATCGATGATTTTATTTAATAAAAATCAAAAGAGTAAAGACTATACAAATATAAAAGATGTATTTCGTCCTGCTCACGCTGATTTTACTTATTTTCATAAATATGGAGTAAGAGATTATCGAGGTGGAGGAAGGAGTAGTGCTAGAGAGACAAGTGCAAGGGTAGCTGCTGGTGCGATTGCTCAACTTATGTTAAATCAGTTTGGGATAAAAGTACAAAGTGGTATATCTCAAGTACATACAGTAAAAAGTGATATTTCAAAACTTGATTTTGATCATGCTACTACGAGTCAAATATTTGCATTAGATAAAGATGCAGAACAAGCACAAAAAGATGCCATCTCAAAAGCAAAAAATGACCATAACTCTGTAGGTGGTGTAGTAACAGTAAAAATATCTAATGTTCCCGTTGGTTTAGGTGAACCTATTTATGATAAATTAGATTCAAAACTTGCAGATGCTATGATGACTATAAACGCTGTAAAAGGTGTAGAGATTGGTGATGCGATTGATTCTATTGATTTAACTGGATATGAAAACAACGATGCTATTAGAAAAGATGGTTTTACAACAAATCATTGTGGTGGAATATTGGGTGGAATTAGCAATGGTGAAGATATATTTTTAAAAGTATATTTCAAACCAACACCATCTATTTTTAAAGAACAAAAAACTACTGATATTCATAATAATGAAGTTGATTTTTCTTTAAAAGGTAGGCATGACCCTTGTGTTGCACCAAGAGGAAGTGTGGTAACAACAGCAATGGCATCTATTGTAATAGCAGATATGATGCTTCTAAATATGGGTGCTCGTATGGAGCATTTAGAATTAATATACAATAAATCAAACAATTAAGCTTAATTTTAAGTTCAAGTTTGTTAAAATTGTTAAATTTAAAAAAAAGAAAAGATAAAGGACTTTATTGGACTACATAGGTATAAATAAAGACGGTCAAATCTATGACCTTCAAACTGCAAAAGCTTTAGATATAGAAGCTGAAGAATCGGAACAAATAAAAGCGGATAGCTCATCAGAAGCGCTAGAAATTTTAAGACACTCAACTGCCCATTTAATGGCACAAGCTATTAAAGAACTTCATCCAGAGGCTCAATTTTTTGTTGGACCAGTTGTAGATGAAGGTTTTTACTATGACTTTAAGCTTGATAAACAATTAAATGATGATGATTTAGTAATTATTGAAAAGCAAATGAAAGCATTGGCAAATAAAAAATTGCCAATAACTAGAAGTGAAGTAAAAAGATCAACTATTGAAGAAAAGTTCAGTGATGATCCTCTTAAACAAATGGTTTTAAAAAATATCACCGATGAAACTTTAACTATATATACTCAAGGCGAGTTTGAAGACTTATGTAGAGGTCCTCATCTTCCAAATACAAAAATGATCAGAAACTTTAAGCTTATTAGAGTAGCTGGTGCATATCTTGGTGGTGATGAAGAAAATGAGATGATTACTAGAATCTATGGTATCTCATTTTTTGACAAACAAGAGTTAAAAGACTATGTTACAATGCTTGAAGAAGCAAAAAAAAGAGATCATAGACGACTTGGAACTGATTTAAAATTATTTACTTTTAGTGATGATGTTGGTGCTGGACTTCCTTTATGGCTTCCTGCAGGTTCAAGATTACGAGGAAAATTAGAAAAACTTTTATATAAAGCACATAGAATAAGAGGTTATCAACCAGTTCGAGGTCCTGAGATTTTAAAAGCAGAAGCTTGGGTAAAATCAGGACATTATGCTAACTATAAAGAAAATATGTACTTTACTCAAATAGATGATCAAGAATATGGAATAAAACCTATGAACTGTGTAGGCCATATTGAGATATTTAAAAATGATTTAGTTTCATATAAAGATTTACCTGTAAAACTATTTGAATACGGAGTAGTGCACAGGCATGAATTAAGTGGTGCTATGCATGGTTTATTTAGAGTAAGAGAGTTTACTCAAGATGATGCACATATCTTTTGTATGCCTACACAAGTAAAATCTGTAATCATGGAAGTACTTGAATTTGTTGAATCTCTAATGAAACATTTTGAGTTTGAGTATGAAATGGAAGTATCTACAAAACCTAAAAAAGCTATTGGTGATGATAACTTTTGGGAAACAACTACAAAAGGTATCATGGATGCTTTAGATGAAAATGGATACTCGTATGGAATTGATGAAGGTGGAGGGGCATTTTATGGTCCTAAAATTGATATTAAAATCCTAGATGCTATTGGTAGAAAATGGCAATGTGGAACTATTCAGGTTGATATGAATTTACCAGAAAGATTTGATGTAACTTATACAACAAAAGAAGATACAAGAGAAAGACCTGTGATGATTCATAGAGCTATTCTTGGAAGCTTTGAGAGATTTATAGGTATTTTAACTGAACATTACGCTGGTGAATTTCCAATGAGTATTGCACCAACTGGTGTTATTATTGTTCCTATTGCTGATTCTCATAATGAGTATGCAAAACAATTAGCAAATGAATTACAAGAGTTAGAAATAGATAGTGAAGTATTTCATCAAAACGAAAGTTTAAACAAAAGAATCAGAATGGCTGAAAAACAAAGAGTGCCTATGATTGTTGTAGTTGGTGATGAAGAGGTTGCTAATTCTAAAGTAGCTCTAAGAGATAGAAGAAAAAGAGAAAGAAGTGAGATGTCTAAAGAGGAATTTTTAGATATGCTAAAACAAAATCAAACAGGGGATAAAATTTGAGTTTTAAAGACAAAAAAAAGCAAGACGATACACTATTAAACGAGGATATCAGATTTAAAGAAGTAAGATGTAATGCGGAAGATGGATCATCAAATGGTATCATGAGTTCAAGAGAAGCTATGGCTTTAGCCGATGAAGCTGGTCTTGACCTTGTATGTATTGCACCAAATGCTAAACCACCTGTTGTAAAAATAATGAACTATGGTAAATTTAAATATCAACAAGAGAAAAAACAAAAAGAAGCAAGAAAAAATCAAAAGATTATTGTAACTAAAGAGATAAAACTTTCTGTTAAAATTGCTCAAAATGATATTGACTATAAAGTTAAGCATGCACGTGAATTTATTGAAAAAGGAAACCATGTTAAATTTAGAGTTTTCTTAAGAGGTAGAGAGATGGCTAACCCTGCAGCTGGTGCTGAAGTATTATCTAAAGTATGGCCAATGATGGAAGATATTGCGGCAAAAGAGCATGATCCAAAATTTGAAGGACGATATGTAAATATGCTTGTTGTTCCTTTGAAAAAAGAGAAAAACTAGTCATTAAAATTTAAAATTTATTGTTTAAAATATATTAAAGCAATATTTAGATATAATCCACAACTTAATTAAGTTTGTGGATTTTTAATTTAAACCCAAATTTAATAGTTAATACTTGAAAAGGAGTCCTAACAATGCCAAAGATGAAATCTAACAGTGGAGCTTTAAAGAGATTTAAAGTGAAAAAAAATGGTTCAATCAAAAGAGGAAGTGCTTTTAGAAGTCACATTCTTACTAAAATGAGTCAAAAAAGAAAAGTAAACCTTAGAGGTCCACAAGTTGTATCTGATGCAGATTCAACAAGAGTTAAAATGATGTTGTGTAAAGCGTAAGTTTTACAACATTTTTTAATAAGTCAATAGTCCCCCCGATTAACTTCGGATAAGTTCAGTACAATTAGTACAGACACCAAAATATTTAAAATATTTATGGTAAAGAAAAGGAAAAAATATGCCAAGAGTAAAAACTGGTACAGTAAGAAGAGCAAGACATAAGAAAATTCTTAAACTAGCTAAAGGTTTCTATAGCGGTAGAAGAAAACATTTTAGAAAAGCTAAAGAAGCTGTTGAACATGCATTAGTATATGCATACAGAGATAGAAGACAAAAGAAAAGAGATTTTAGAAAACTTTGGATTGTTAGAATCAATGCGGCTTGTAGATTAAATGATATTTCTTATTCAAGATTTATGAATGGTCTAAATAAAGCTGGAATTGAGCTTGATAGAAAGATTCTTGCAGATATGGCTATGAATGATTACTCATCATTTCAAACAGTTGTAGCAAGTGCAAAAGCAGCTTTATAATATATAAATATTAATACTGCTAATAAAAAAGGGAGATGCAATTGTATCTCCCTTTTTTTATGCTATAAACTTAGCAAGTAAAATAAAGTAAAGAAAATATCTTTACTTTATAATAAAACGTTTTATTAGAATCTATATCTCATTGCTATTCTTAAGTCTGTTGATTCTTTTACAGGATTTTGTCCTCGAGCTTGAGCTTGAGCCATAGTCATAGGAGTTCCATCAGCACCAAAGAATGCTTGACTTCCTGTGTAATCGTAATCAATCATTGTATATCTTACGTCCATTGATAATGCTTTTGTAAGTGGTTTTTGCCAGTAAATTTCCCATGCTGTACCTCTTGTAGCAATTTTACTACCAGACATTGTATCTTCAGCGTATGTAAAACTTCTCCAGTATTTACTACCTTTGTTCCATTCAATACCAAATCTTCCATCATCTGTTAATAAACATGGCATTTGTACACCTAACCAAACAGAATTACCAGTTTCACTATCATTTGATCCTAGCATACCACCTTGACCTGCTTTAGAAGTTGCATTTGGAGATGTTTTACTTTGTGCATAACTAGCAAAAAATGTTGTATCATCTAAGAAATCATTGATTTCATTTCCTATACCATCAACTTTTAGCATAGCTGTTGCTAAAGTGATATCACCAGTATCTTGGAATACCATTTTTTGACCATATGTAGGACATGCAGGGTTACCTTTTGCTAGTTCAGTATTAGTGAATCCAATTAAGTTAACAGCTTTTGCATAGTTTGTATGAACTGAATATTGTCCATCATCATATGGTACAAATATAAATCCAATCATATCCACATCACTATGCATATTTTCATCTGATGCATAACTTGAACCATCATTTTGGAATCTTGCTTTTGCATTTGTAAGACCTCTACCCATACAAAGTTTGAACCAACTTCCTGTCATAGGAGTTACTTTGTCAAGATTCCATTTTAAACTAGCACCATCAAACTCAACATTTACAGTATGTGAAAGTGCTGATTTTCTTTTATCACCCTCTCTAAAGTTGATACCTAGTCCACCAGTAGATGGTCTTCTACCAACAGAAGCAGTCCATGCTACATCAGTACCAAAGAATGTGTCATTCATGTATAACCAATAAGCTTCTTTAACTTTTAAAGAGTTGTCTGTAGCATTTTCGTTTGTAACCCAGTCAAAATCAGCATAACCTGGCTTTGTGTTTGATTGAGAATGATTTGCTGTATCTCCATATGCTTTGTTGTATCCTAAAGTACCGTAAAATGTTACTTTATCATCTGCTTGATATTTCATACCAAGTAATAATCTATTTGTCATTAATGCATCATTTCCACTTTTTGAACCATCTGCATGTTTGTAATTGATTTTATCTACAGATGTTCTAAAGTCAACATCCCATTTGATATTATCTCCAGCATCGTGTGCTTTTACTACATTAACTTTTTTAACAGTTTTTTTAATTGTTTTTGCATTTTTAGTAATAGTTTTAGTATTTGAATTTAACTTAGCCTCTAAAGTTGCTATTTGTTTTTTTAGCATCTCCAGTTGAGCCGCCATGTCTGAATTGTCATTTGCATAACCAGAAGTTGCTATTGCTGCAACCATTGATAGTGCTATAATCTTTTTGTTCATTATTTCTCCTTGTGTTTGTTGCAGACATTTTAGAGCATATCTGCTTTATCGTAACTGAATTTTATCTTAATATTGAACGATTGTTCAGTAAAGATTATTTTTAGTGACATTTGGTCATTAAAAGTAAAAAAGCATAAAAAAAGGGTTGATCAAATCGATCAACCCTTTTTTAATTAGCTAATGATTAACAAGATGGTACGTTTCCTGAATCAGAAGCATATTCAAAGAAGAAGTCATATAAGTGTGGTAAATACTTAGTTTTCACTTCTTTTCCACAAGCTTTTTTGATTTCAGCGTTTAAATTATCACCTTTACCAATAGCTTCCCATTCGTCTTGAGTATGTTTTGAGGCCATTTTTGCACCAGTCATTGCACAAGCTTTTTTAAGCTTTTTAGAGTAAAGTTTTTGTCCTTTAGCAACATCAGCAGATGCAACTGTTGTACTCATTGCTAATGCGATTGCACCAGCTAATACTAATTTTAATAATTTGTTCATAGTTTTCCCTTTTTTATAATTGACCAAGTATACCATAAAAAATTTTATTAAATAATAAATCACTTATAAAAGTTCTAAAATTATGTTATAATTGGCTATGAAACATTACATTTTAAAACAACTTACTCAATTTTTAAATAACTACAATTATATAAAAAATATTAAAAGAATTAACAATAATACTATTAAAATAGAATTTAATAATAAAAATATATACTATTTTGACCTTTCAAAAGGTTCGGCTACAATTTATAAAAAACATACTAATGATAGTATTAAAAAAGACTATAATGCACCTTTTGATGTATTATTATCAAAAAAATTTACATCAGCAAATATAAAAAATATTCAATTATTAAACAATGATAAAATTATAAATATTGAAGTAGAGAATAAAAGCTCATATAAAACACAAAGTACAATATTACAATTGGAATTTACAGGGAAAAATACAAACATCATTATTTTGGATAAAAATAATATTATACTTGAAGCACTAAGACATATAGATGAATGGTCATCAAAAAGGGTAGTAAAGGTTGGTATTGTCTTAGCTCCACTAGAAAAACCAACATTTGAATATGAAGAAAAAAGCATAGATGATATTGATCAGTTTTTATATGATACATATAATAAAAAACAGAGTCAAGAACTCCAACAAGATAAAAGACAAAAAACTAATCTAATAGATAAACAAATTAAGAAGATTCAAAAAATATTAAACAATCTTGATGATATTGCAACATTAGAAAAGAATGTATCGTTATATAATAATCAAGCAAGTGAAATTTTAGGAAATTTATATAACTACACAGGATATGAAAAAAGTTTGAATATTCAAAAGTCCAATGACCTATTTACTAAATCAAAAAAAACAAAACAAAAACAAAAGAATCAGCATATTGAACAAACAAATTTGACACAAAAATTAGATTTTTATAAACGTCTGTTAAATACAATAAATAATTGTAAAACAAAAGATGAATTAGAATTTTATATCCCAAAAAAAGATAAAAACCAAATAAAAACCAAAAAAGCAAATCCATACCAAAGTTTTTTTATAGATGGATTTAAAATAATGCTAGGTCGAGATGAAAGAGAAAATATATATCTTTTAGAAAATTCTAAAGCTAGTGATTTTTGGTTTCATCTTCAAGGTCAAGTTTCATCTCATGTGATAGTGTCAAATAGAAAAAAAACTATTCCTGATAAAATTATAGAAGAGGCTGCTAAAATATGTGCTAGATTTTCTACAAATAGTAGTGGAACATATCCTGTAGATTTTACTCAAAGAAGAAACGTAAAAATACAAACAAGAGCCAATGTCCTATATAATCCATACAGTACAATAGTAGTTAAAGTTTAAATTACTAAGTATCTATCACTTCGTACCTTATATCATAAGCACTAAAGATATATTATAATAAAATACAAGTAAAATTTAAATATAAGGTAAGAAAATAAATGAAATTTTCAACAAGTTTTATACCAACAACAAAAGAAACACCATCTGATGCAACTCTACCATCACATCAATTTTTAGTAAGAGCAGGATTTATTAATCAACAAGGTAGTGGATTGTACAACTATATGCCTCTTGGAAAAATAGTTCTTGATAAAATTAGAGCTATAGTTAAAGAAGAATTAGATATTGCAGGGTGTAGTGAAGTTCAGCTAGGATTTGTAACTCCTTTAGAGTTATGGAAAAGAAGTGGGCGTGCATCAAAAATGGGTCTGGAGATGCTTCGAATCAAAGATAGAAAAAACAATGATTTTGTTTTGAGTCCTACAAATGAAGAAGCGATGGTAGAATTAGTAAAAAATAGAATTACTAGCTATAGAGATTTACCTGTGAATCTATATCAAATAAATACTAAATTTAGAGATGAAGCAAGACCTAGATTTGGACTTATGAGAGGTAGAGAGTTTTTAATGAAAGATGGATACTCTTTCCATGAATCAGCTGAAGATATGGTAAAAGGTTTTGAACTTATGGAAGCTACATATCGAAAAATATTTTCTAGACTTGGACTAAAGTTTAGAGCTGTTGATGCAGATAGTGGTGCAATTGGTGGAAGTGGAAGTAAAGAGTTTCATGTATTAGCAAATAGTGGTGAAGACACAATTGTTGTTTGTGATAATTGTGAATATGCAGCTAATATTGAAGCTGCGATTAGAGAACCAAGAGCTGTAAATAAAACTGATTTAGAAGCAGCAAAAGTAGAAACACCAGATCAAAAAACAATAGAAGATGTAAGTGCATTTTTAAAAGTGAGCCAAAGTCAAACAATAAAAGCTGTTATTAAAAAAGCAGTTTATGAAGAAGATACACAAATTGTTGTGTTTTTTGTAAGAGGGGATGATGAGTTAGAAGAGATAAAAGCTTGTAATTCAGTAGATGCTTTAGAGATAGTAGATGCCAATGATGAAGATATCCAAGAAGCTGGTTTAGTAGCTGGTTATGTTGGTCCATTTGGATTAAGTGAAGATATCAAATTTGTAATTGACAATGAGATTAAAAATGAAACAAATATAGCTTGTGGAGCAAATGAAGAAAACTATCATTTAGTTGGTCAAGATATGACAACACTAAGTGATGTTCAATATGCTGACTTAGTTGCTGTTCAAGAAGGAAATATTTGTAATTGTTGTGGTGGAACTTTAACTTATACTAAAGGGATAGAAGCAGGACATATTTTTCAATTAGGTACTACATATAGTGAACCTTTAGATGCTAAGTTTTTAGATCAAAATGGTAAGTCTCAATCTTTTTATATGGGTACATATGGAATTGGTGTGAGTAGACTAATAGCCGCAGTGATAGAACAAAGCCACGATGATAAGGGTTGTATTTGGACAAAAGAAACAGCTCCATATTTTGTAGATGTTATTGTTTCAAATGCTAAAAAGGAAGATGAATTAAATACTGGTATGCAAATCTATGAAGATTTAAAAGCTGCTGGAATTGAAACTATTATTGATGATAGAAAAAAAGAGAGATTTGGTTTCAAAATGGGTGATTTTGAACTTATTGGATTTCCTTATGCAATAGTAGTTGGTAAAAAACTTCAAGATGGAATGGTTGAGCTAGTGTGTAGAAAAACTGGTGTTAAAACAGAGTTAAAACTTGATGAGGTTGTTCAAGCTGTAAGAGAATTATAAAATATTAGAAAAAGGTTTTAAATTTAATTTAAAACCTTTTTTGATATGCATGACAATAAGGTCTCTTATTGTGTTTAAAATAATAATCTTGATGATA
>Ga0193963_1001160_pt1 | contig 13358 bp, 13 predicted proteins | sample FB_6_MG_FD_140359 | JGI IMG/M metagenome (GOLD analysis project Ga0193963, IMG submission 140359) | Microbial mat bacterial communities from the Broadkill River, Lewes, Delaware, United States - FB_6_MG | ecosystem: Environmental > Aquatic > Freshwater > River > Microbial mats | place: USA...
ACATTCTTTTTTCTTGGTGGGCGATAGTGGTGAGCAAGATGCACGGGTGTACGCTGATATTGCGGCTAAATATCCTCGGCAAATTGAGAAAATATTTATACGCGATATTGCAGGCAGTATGATTGATAATGAAAGCTATGATATTATTTTCAAAGATATACCTAAAGAAAAATGGCAAATTTTTTTAATGGGAAATGATATTAAGATAACATAGGTTTTAATGTGGCTGTTTTGGGTGGTTAATTAATGTTTTTGTGCCTAGTGTGCAGGTAAGTATAATAGTGCTTGCTGTGTTGTTGATCATTTATTGCCAATGTCCAGCTATTTGCACACGTTTTTTATCGAGAGTAAATTTTCTTTTTGCCATTGTGCGTATTTTATTGCAAACACCTACTTCCCCGGCAACCCATATAAACGGATTGCAAGCTTCTGGTTTTAGTTTCAGTTGTTCAATTGCGTTATAAAGTAATAAGCTGTTTTTAGCATCGATACCATTTCGATATAGCCAGTGAATATTAAGTGTGTCAGGGTGCAGCAGGTTTTGTTTTTCGTCTTTGTTATGTACCTCTATAAAAATCTCACCGGTAGCATTGTGGTCGAGTGATTCGAGCGTTCGCCCTATAGCAGGTAGTGCGGTTTCGTCACCTGCGAGAACGTACCAATCTGCCGTTTTTATATCACTAACGCCAGGGCCAATCATTCCAATGGTAAAGCCCTCACTTGCGTGTGCTGCCCAATCAGCACCAGGGCAAAATATCGATGCTGTATGTAATACGAAATCTATAGTAATACGTTGTTGCTGTGTGTCTATCTGTCGAATCGTATATCGTTTGATGCAGTAATTGTCAGTTAGTTTCTTTAATTTGGTGTTTGCAGGGGTGTTTAGCCAGTCTTTAGCGGCTACTTTTTCAGGAGGTAATATAAGCCGTATATGCAGTTTTTCTGAGTGATTGTATTGTTCTATATCTTCGCAATAAAAGTGAATACGCTGTACTCTCGGTGTTATTTTTTCAGTGTTAAGCACACGCAATAAAGAGATTTTTTTATTTTTTAGATAAAATTGATTTATAGCATTACTTAAGTTGCTAATCATAGGGTGGGCGGTCCTGCTGGATAGATGTGGTTGTAGTCATGGTTGTAGTCATGGGTGTAGCTATAGATGTACTTGTCGATGTTATCATGAAGGTTCTGTAATAAGGCTCTATAATATAGAGACTGGCTTTGTTTTTCTGAATACATTGTCGTTGCAATGCAGCGACAATGTATTCAACAATACTATAGCATTTGCTAACTAGTTAGTAGCCTAGCTGTTAGTTGGTAAAGTAACTACTTGTTGGTAAGGTAACTACTTGTTGGTAAAGCAGCTGCTAAAAGTAACTAATAGTTAATAGTTAATAACTACTAGTTACAGATTAGTCGTAGGATTTAAGGTGCTCAGACTATTGTAAACCTTTTTTTTGTGATGTGTATAGGTATCTGGTTGATAGTCGAGTATTGGTGTGCAGTATGCTGTATCGGGTACTATAACATTATGAATTGTAATATATATTTTTAAAAGCCGTGAGTATTTTTATACTTACGGCCCAATGGGTAGCGACACGGTTATTTTCAAAAACCTTGTTAGTACACCAATACTTTAAATTCTTGAGTATCAGACCAGCTGGTGACTCGTTCGCTCATCCAGCGTGATGGCTTGCGGCGTTTAATGGTTTGCACACCTGTGGGCAAGCTTTTGGCGTATTTATGCCATTTTGATCCTGTGTTTTTACGCGCTAATCGAATCTGGAATGTCCAGTAAGCATTTATTTCTTTTGCAAGTTTCGCGTCATACTTTGATAGTGTTTGCTGCAATACTTGTGCAAAACCCCCTTCTGTTTCGCCCCCTGGATGTTGGCGAGTATAAATAACGCCGTCTGACACTTTAGACTCTTGTTGTATTTGATTGCTGTAGAGATGTTTTGCCATTAAGGGACTTTTTGATAATACCTCATGAAAAGCGGGTTCTGCACTTGCATAAACTGATGCAAATAGTGAAAGTAGACTTATTATAAGGGTTTTGTGGATCATTTTTTTCATAGGAGTTCCTTTTTAACGGTTAATAAATATTTAATTGTTTATAGTGCGTTATTATTTTAATAACAGTAATGTTCTAACATTATAATCAAATGCGCCAATTGTATAAGTGGTCTTATTTTCGGGGAGGTGATACTAACATTAAGTAATAATGTGTGTTCTTAAAAGAATAAATAAATGTCATTTTTTTGTAAAATAAAGTACGCTATTTTATTAAATGCCAGCTTAGATGTAGGGTTTTTGATAGGCGCTATTATAATGAAAATACGCCGTTGCTGGTGTATGGCAAGTATATTTAATAAAGTAATTTTTTGTTCTTGTTTTCTGTTGTGGCAGTACTGTTGTAGTGTGTTTGAGGTGGTATAGGTATGCAATGTGTTTGCTAGCAATGGGGTGGCTGCTCCAGTGCAACAATATTGCTATTACTACCACTATAGGCGGTATCGACTAGGCCAATCTTTTGGCGGCTATTCTACGAATGGCGCTATTGTAGATAGGCGTGCTTTCTGTGCCGATGATTGATGTAATACGGTGTTGCGTTGATTGCGACGTACACTGTAAAACCCTTGTTATTTGGGCTATTCATTGTGTTGCCACTTGACTAAGGCGCCACTTAGCCGATAATGCTGCCTATAATGACTAAGCCAATAGGTATACCGCCCCTTATGAGTGACGAGAGTATTAAACTGACGGGTACAACGCTGACCGTTATAGCGCTGCATGTTGATCGATTATCGAGCAGTTTGTTATTTGATCAGCTTGCGGAGAAGGTCGATCAAGCGCCGCAATTTTTCTATCAGTCTCCTATTGTAATCGATCTTGGTGATATTCATCCCGATAATATTGCCATTGATTTATCCGCGCTTATTACCCATTGTCGCAATATTGGTTTGCGGCCAATGGCTTATAAGAATGTTCACGAGGCGATGGAGGTGCAGCAATTGGCTTTGCCTGTGTTGGCCTCTAGTAGCAAAGATATTCAATTGGAACAACCTGAAAAAGAAACCATAGTGACACAGACTGTCACCGAAGAAAGGCTTATTTCTCGCCCGAGCAAAGTAATTACACGCCCTGTGCGCTCAGGCCAGCAGGTCTATGCTGAAGGCACTGATTTAATCGTATTGGCACAGGTGAGTGAAGGCTCAGAGGTCATTGCTGATGGCAATATTCATGTTTATGGTGCTTTGCGAGGTCGGGCGTTAGCGGGTGTTAAGGGCGATACCAATGCTCGTATTTTCTGTCGACAGATGAGTGCGGAGTTACTCGCTATTGCAGGTAACTTTTTATTGAGTGATAGTCTGGATGAATCATTAAAAAATCAGGCAGTACAGGTTTCTCTTGACGGTGAGCGTTTAATCACAACGCTATTAACGTAATTTATTTACACTATCTTATTATTAAACCCCTTAATTAACAGGAGTATAGTCATTGGCTAAAATTATTGTAGTCACTTCAGGTAAAGGCGGTGTTGGTAAAACAACGACAAGTGCCGCTATCGGGACGGGGCTCGCGCTACGCGGCCACAAAACGATCATTATTGATTTTGATGTGGGGTTGCGCAATCTGGATTTAATTATGGGGTGTGAACGCCGCGTTGTATATGACTTTGTGAATGTCATTAATGGCGAATCAAACCTTAAGCAAACGATGATCAAAGATAAGCGTGTCGAGAATTTATTTATTTTACCGGCATCTCAAACGCGTGATAAAGATGCGTTAAGCCAAGAGGGTGTTAAGCGTGTGCTCGATGAGCTTGCAGATGACTTTGAGTATATTATCTGTGATTCGCCTGCGGGTATCGAAAAGGGCGCGTTGATGGCCTTATATTTTGCCGATGAAGCGATTGTGGTGACTAACCCAGAAGTATCTTCTGTGCGTGATTCCGACCGTATTTTGGGTATCTTACAAAGTAAATCACGCCGCGCTGAGGAAGGTTTAGAGCCGGTGAAAGAACACTTGGTAATTACTCGTTACAATCCTGCACGTGTTAATGCTGGCGAAATGCTCAGTGTGGCGGATGTAGAAGATATTTTGGCGATCAAATTGCTCGGGGTTATTCCTGAGTCAGAAGCGGTATTGAAAGCCTCTAACCAAGGTGAGCCGGTTATTTTAAATAATGAGTCAGAGGCCGGGCAGGCATACAGTGATGCTATTTCTCGCCTGCTAGGTGAAGAGCGTGACCACCGTTTTCTTGAAGAGCAAAAGAAAGGATTTCTAAAACGATTATTAGGAGCAAAGTAATGAGCATTTTTGATTACTTTATCAAAAAGGATAAAAAAAATACGGCATCGGTAGCAAAAGAGCGTTTACAGATTATTGTTGCTCACGAGCGCAGCAAGCGTCAGCAGCCTGATTATTTGCCTAAGATGCAAAAAGAAATTTTAGCAGTGATTCAAAAGTATGTTGAAATTGATCTCGATGATGTCAATGTTACGTTAGATAATAATAACGATTGCTCCGTATTAGAGCTTAATATTACATTGCCAGAAAATACTTAAGCACTGCGTTGTCTAAGTGCTCAAAAAGGGGCTTTGATAAATACATGGTGTGGTTGCCAAATAATTTATTAGCCCCAGTATATATTGGTGTTATCTATTGTAAGTGTACATACTTGGTGGGTGATTAATCGAGAGTATCAGGGTCGCTGATTAACTCATTATCTTTGCAGTTATCGTTGTCAGTATTTTTTTCAGGTGCGCTACAGTGCTCAACAGTCTGTTGTTGTGGTGTACTGGGGAGCGTTGTTGTACTGCACCCGCCTAAACATATTAAGGCGGCTATAATAATGCTTCGGTACTGCTTTATCTTTATCATCATAACTCCTGTCACACGGTTATTTTTTATTTGAGAGCGGCTGTTTTCGTTTAACAACATCAATGATTGTTTGTACGAGTGTGGGTGTGAGTACTTGCTGAACTGCCCATGTTAAGCTTGGATCATCAAGTAGTGAATCACTTCCTAATGGTTTGTAATCAAGGTCGATAAAATGTTGGTTGGCCATGATAAGTGCCTCGAAAAAATAAGCAATAGCGCGTCTATCTTCGATAATGTTTGCGTATAAAAGCCCATTTCTGGCGGCCTCCCATTGAAATGGCTCGGTTTTTAGTACTTGTTCGGTGGCCTCTATATACGCAATACTCGCTAGTTGAGTGGCTAGTGATCGATTAATGTTGCGTTGTTTTTCCTCGACGGCATTAATGTAACAGACAACAATATTATGCTGTAGCTTATAATGTTCCATGGGATATGTGGCCGGATCAAGAGCACTAATGGCCGATTGGTAACAGTGCACAGCACAGGCTTGTTGGGCATGAATACTGGCTAAAGGTGCTTGCTTAATACGTGCTTGGCGCATGTTAAATTGATTGATGTTACCCAATATCCAGTAAAGTCTACAGGCGATCAACTTGGGTAGTTGCCATTGATCGAGTTGCTCTTCGATGTGAAGTGCTAAGCTTTCAAGGTGTTCTCGTGCGAGTGGCTCTTGGCGGCACTTGCGCATTAACTCTCTACAGACATTCATTAATGCATTCACTCCGGGGGAAAAGCAACTCGGGTTGTAGTGATCGTGTACTTTGTTAATCGCCACTACCAGCTCTTTACCGGGTTTGTAGTGGGGCACATTGTGCACAGAGCGCAAGGTGTTGCGCGCTATGACCGATTTTTTCGAGGGTAGGGCGGCGGCGAGGGCTCGGCCTAGTGCATCCCATGTTAGCCCCTGGCGGCGCAATCTGTTGATTCTGTTGTAAGGTGAGGTCATTTTACTACCCAGTGTTTAAAAGACTAGCTTAGCGCCTTATATTTTAGGGGTCAATATTACATATTAAAATGACAATTTTTCTGTAACTATATGATTTATAATATATATTACTTGTCACTGTTTAATGGGTTGGTCTGTGTTATTCCTGCATAATGCTCGTCATTATATTGAGTACTGTAAAGAGGCGTTATCATGATTAAAGCAGTTGTAATGGTTATATTGGTAGTATCTGTGTTGAGTGGTTGTGCGAGCACATCAATTTCTGATTCGGGCTATAACCGGGTGCAGGGGCACAGTCGGCATCATAATGGCGAACCTGTGGTTTCAAAAGAATTAAATGAGTTGGCGGTCATTGGTATTGGTGCTAAGAGTAAGTTTGACGAGGCAGTGATTGCGCAATCGTTAACAGAGAAAAAACCTTTTAGTTTGCACGCTAATAGTCGGGTATTACTATTACAGTCTGGGGCGAGGTTTCCCGATAGTGAGATGGTCAGCAGTATGTCGAAATACTGGGATGTATCAACACTCAGTGGTGATAGTCGCGATTATGTAGACAGTCATTTAAATAATGTACTGCGCTACACGGCGGCAACGGGAGGGCGGGATATTGTCGTGGTTTATTGGGGTGTTATTGAGTCTGCAAAGCAAGATCTACAGGCTAAAAATATCTCGTGGATTCCTCTCGTGGGTTGGCCTTTGGCCGATGAAAAGACCCAAATGCGTGTAGTGCTTAAGTTTGCGGTTATTGATGTTGCCTCTGGCCAGTGGGAAATGTTTCAGCCCGAACCTGTTGAGCATCAATTCCTTAGTCGAATGATCAATCGCAATGGCAAAAGCCAACAAGCAGAAATAGACATTAAAAAATCTATTTATGAGCATGCGGCAAAAGCGCTATTTAATCGCTTAGTAACACACAGTAGTGGCGCTTGAAAAACATACGTTATAGTCATTCACAATTTTTTGACAAGTAAGCTCATATACTCACGATGATTATTTAAACATGAGTGAGTAAATGATGAATCGAAAAAAACTATTTTCAATTATGTTAGCCGCCGGTGTGCTAAGTGCGTGTTACGATACGCGCTTAGCTTCACTGAAATTGGACCTGCCTGATAATGGCCAAACCTTAGAGGAAGATTTCCCCATTGGTAAATATATTGGTTATGCCGATAATGTCGAGCCATTAAATAGTATCACCGCTGTTGATGTTAACGGGCCAGCACTTAGTGTATTGCAAACAGGCGTTTCACTAGGGGTTGTCGATACAACGACACAGTCGCTGGATTATACCGCCGCTGTCAGTGTGCCTGATGCACACTTACAAGCACTGGATTTTGATCAGAGCGACGAGGCTGTTTGGGTTGTTAATGGCGATGATCAACTAGTGCAAAATGCACCTGATGGTACACCGCTAAATTATTGGATAGCGCCTTTTGAAAGCGAATTAACCGAGGTTGCTATTGATGAGGCTCAACAGATTGTATGGGCTTATGATAATAAGGGCCATGCGCTATTAAAGTTTGATATCGAGACTGAACAGTGGGTATATATTCAATTGTTTGGTGAAGTAATTATTAAGGGTATTGCGATTAATGATGAGCAGGTGATCCTTTTAGGAGAGCAAGATACACAACACGCTTTGATTGCATTAGAGGCAAAAAATGGTGCGTTTACAGTAGTCGATGGCTGGAATATAACGGGTTTTCCGCAAGGCACTGAATTTAACGATGTGAGTTTTGCACCCGATGGCCGTGCTTTAGTAAGCACGAGTTCACCTGAGGATAATCTGTTTTTAATTGTCGATAAAAATAGATTGTCAGGTGAAGGCCCTATTGCTGATGAGGCATCGCTAGCACTCGTGCGTACTATTGCATTGCCGCCAAGTATCAAGCAGCCATCAGGGATATATTCACCCGATGGCAATCAATGGTTAATCAATACTGACCAAGCTGAAATTATTTTGCTCGATAGTGATTTTGCGCTTACGACTCAAACAACCTTAGCGTTTGAAACGGTCGATTGTAACCAAGGCTGCACAGAAGGTATTACTGGTAGTATAGCTTCTGCACTAGTGATAACTGATGCTGGTGTTGTGGGGAAATTTGATGCTGATCCTAACGGGTATAGCCTTACGCAAGAGTATACCCTTGATTTTCGCAATCAAGAGGGCGAGCTATTTGATTACGCGGGTATTGGTTATGATGCGCTCACACAGCAGTACTATCTGATTTCAGATAGTAACGACGCTGATGCAGTTGATGAATTATTTGTACTCGATAGCGATTTTAAATTAGTCTCTCGGCATGCGATTACCTACCCCGGTGAAACCGATGGCAGCATTAATGAGTATGATGCCCAAGGAGTACAATTCTATCAAGGATCAGTTTATTTTGTCTCTCAAGCGTTTACTAAGTTTGTTAAGATGAACCTTAGTGGTGGTATTGAAGCAGTCTATGATATCGATGCGACTGATATTGCTGAGCCTAGTGATTTTGCCATCAATAATGATCTTATTTATATGATTGGTGATCATGAAGATGACCAGCCAGTGCCACCGATTAGTGTTTATCAATTGCCAAATTAATCATTCTTCGCCCGCAATGATTTGCGGGCATACCAGTGCTGTAGAGCAACCGGTTATTGGCCGGTCAGTACTATTATATGGCGTTTAATTTGGTGCATAGCTAGGCAGGATAACGTGTTAGGCGCAACAATAATACTATTAATATTGTAAGCTTTTTTGTTCCATAATCTCTTTCAATTTAATAACCCCTTTTTTTGCACGATCCTTTAAATCTTCTCTTAATGCAATAATAATATCACTGGTCGGTGTTAATTCAAGGCAGCGGCTGTAGTACTGTAAGTCTATGTCACAGCCTTCATTATTGGTAGAGAAAGTAATTTTCATTTGGGGTAATATACCGGGGAAATTGCCTTTTGTTAAAAAAAGTCGATTACTGTCGCATTTGTCAACTTCAATTATTAGATCAATATCACCTTCTGGTAATGATAAGGTTTCTGTATATGTTTTTCCTACCACTTTGTGATTTAAATTATTTTCCGATGTGATAGAGGTAACACCAGGAAACCACTCTTTATAATTTTCCATATTAGAAACATACGTAAAGACTGCGTCAATAGGTGCTTCAATAATAATAGATGCTTTAGCAAGTTCGATCATACATATACCTATTTAGTTGCTCGTGATATTTTTTGAGTTGACTATAAAGTAACTAAATACTAAATTAAAGAAACCTTTGGTTAATGGTTGCGTAACTTTAAGGCAGGCAGAGCCTAGAATAAATGTTATTTTGAAATGGAGTGGTTATGTCCAAGCTTACACACTATAAAATATTCGTCGCTATCGTCGAAACCGGTAGTATTAATCAAGCTGCATTGCATTTAAACTATTCAGCGCCGGCTGTTAGTAAACAATTAGTTAAGCTTGAGAGCAATTTACGGGTTCAGCTATTTCATCGATCGCATAAAAAACTTGAAATTACAGATGCTGGCAAACGGTTTTACCCTCGTTGTAAGGCAATACTTTCATCTATATCGCAAGCTGAAGATGAACTATTTGTCGAGGATAACGACATTAGTGGTACACTTTCTATTACATTGTCTAAAGCATTAGCTCGCTCTAGTATTTTTAGTGTGTTATCAGCCTTTGGTAATCAATACCCACGTGTGCAGTTTGATATTCGTTTTGGTGATAATGTAGAAGACTTACATGATGAAAATATAGACTTTGCTTTTCGTTTAGGGCAACTGCATAATAATAGTCATCTCATTGCCATGCCATTGATAGGTACGCAGTTAATGGCCTGTGTTACACCGCACTACCTTGAAAAATACGGTATGCCACAAGATTTGTCTAATTTAGGTCTTGCTAAGCTGATACTGATGTCTCCACTAAATAGCTCGGAGGCACTGAGGGATTTTTTTTATAGAGAAAAGTTCCGACCTAGTACGCAGACAACACACATATGCAATGATATTGAAGGTGTTTATCAAGCGGTGTGTGCAAGTTTAGGTATTGGCTTGTTGCTCGATATTTCAATAGAAAAAGAAATTAAGAGCGGGATCTTCACAACTGTTTTTAATGACCGAGATCTGCCACGAAAACGTCTATACTTGATCCACAAAAAAAGCCAATGGAAAACACAAAAAAACATAGCTTTTAAGGCTCATATACAATCACATCTTCCCTGTACTGTGGAATAAATAACCTTGCATTAGAATATATCAACTATGGCTATTTTTAACTATTTTTAATGATTATCTTCCCCTTTTTCATTCTCATACGGTTTATAAGAAAGACTGAGATTTAAACCGCTTGAGGACTATGTTTTATGGATGTAATACCACGTTTCTATACTAACTCGCTATTTGCGATAAACACTGTTAAGCATTGTTTGGTTTATGGGTGTTTGGGCCTTTATTGCCTTTTGGGTATGCAAGCTGTTGCTCAAGGTAGCACCAATAATACGGCGATATCGACACGGGCCGCTGAGAATACCATAGTATTTGCTATTTCTGCGGGCCCGCTAGCATCAATCTTAACGCGCTTTGCTCAGGCAGCAGATATTTATTTAAGCGGTGATGTTGCGTTGAGCGAAGGTAAAACCAGCGAGGGGTTAAAAGGACGCTATACGGTTGAGCAGGGATTATCGATACTGTTGCAGGGCCAGAATATAACCTATCGTTTTAATAGCAAGCGCAGTGTTGTGTTGCTCGCAAATGATGCTCCCACGGGCACATTAAATATTCTTAATGTAAGCCACTCTCTTTTGGGTGACTCTACCCGCGAGGGGAGTGCTGAACAAGGTTACCGTGTCTCGTCACTTAATCAAATAGGTCCTATACAGGGTAGGTCACTCATAGAAACGCCCTATACCATTAATGTGGCCTCGCAAGCGCTGATCGAAAATATGCAAGCGGCAACACCAGAGGATATTCAGCGTTTTAGTCCTTTTGTGCAGATAAATCAACGCCAGGCGTCGGGCTTTACCAATTTTGTTAATATTCGTGGGTTTACCGGCAGTGGTTGGACACAAAAATTTGAAGAGGGTATGCGGGCATCGTCATTATCAATGGTCTCGATGGAAGATAAAGCGAAAGTCGAGGTGCTCAGTGGTTTGTCAGGCTTTTTGTACGGTATGACAAATCCCGGCGGTGTTATTAATTATGTATTGAAACGACCCACTTTCGAGCCTTTATATAAATTGAGTGTCGGTAATTATGGGGGGAGCAGCTATTTTGCTCATGCTGATGTGAGCGATCGTTTAAACCGTGATGGCAGTCTTGCTTATCGTTTGAATATGGTCTATCAGGACGGTGATACTGCGGTTGATGAGCAATCTAAACGGCGTTATCTGATCAGTGCCGCACTAGATTATGAATTGTCTGAGTCAGCGTTGTTACAATTTGCGGGCTCTCATGGTTACGATAGGGTTGCAGGGCCTCATGCAGTTTGGCAGTTTTTAGGGGCTGAACATCCTAAAGCGTTCGACAATAGTAAACAGTGGGGGCAGACGTGGAGCTATTCCCAGCTACAGACATCGGCACTGTCAGCCGCGTTAACTTGGGATGTCAACGAAGCTATACGGGTGCGCAGTAGTATTAGCCATTCACGCACTGAGCGTGAGCATGTATTGAGTGCTAACATTGTTAGTCCAGCGTTACTGGGCCCGGGTAATTATACCCCGGTACTTATTTTTACCGCACCGCAACAGCACGATAATACGGCCGGTTATTTTTTTACCGATATGCTTTTTACCCTTGGTGGCAGCCAACACAAACTCACGTTGGGCTATTCAGGTGATCACTATAAAACGCATCAGCCTCGGCATGACAGTACACCAAGGCCTTTAGGTGCACTGGCGGCATTTGGTGATACACTGCGTCTTAATTCAGTAGGGCTTGATGATTTAACCAGTGCACAAGGGCGTAGGCAACGCATCGCTAGCCGGGCGAATAATAACAATTTTATTTTGACAGATGATATAACGTTTAATCAACATTGGTCACTTATCGCGGGTATTACGCGCGCGAGTATTCGACAAAGTAATTATGATTTTGAAGGTAATGGCGCACTGACAGAGCAGTATGATCGGTTTGAGTTAACCCCAAGTGTCTCGCTGATCTATAAACCGGTGTCTGAGTTGAGTTTATATGCCACTTATATCGAAGGTTTAGAGCAGGGTAGTACTGCACCTGTTAATGCCAATAATAGTGGTGACTTATTAGCTCCTGTGGTGAGCGAGCAATACGAAGTGGGCGCTAAATGGGCTAAAGGCGGTGTGCTTATCAGCGCGGCCCTATTTGATATTAAACGTGCGAATGAGTTTTTAGATACGGATAATATATTCAAACAGCAAGGTTTTCAGCGCAATAGAGGTATTGAGTTTAGTGCAACAGGTAAGGTGAACAAACGCTTGACTATTATCAGTGGTGCGACAGTGCTGGATGCAAAAGTTGAAAGTACAGGTAATAACGACCCAGTTGGTGTTGCAGAAAAATTGGCAAAGCTATACACGGAATATAATCTAGCCTCTGTAGTTGATGGCTTAACCGTAACTGGGGGTATAATTTATACCGGCGAAAGTGCAGTCGACACGGAAAATACGCAGTATTTACAGTCCTACACTTTAGTGGATGTCGGTGCTCGCTATGTATTTACCAGTGATGATACTCCGGTGAGTTTGAGTATGAATATTAAAAATGTGACGGGCAAAGACTACTGGGTCAATAATAATTATTTAGGTGATCCACGCACGGTAACGTTTTCTGCTCAAGTGAGCTTTTAGTTAGGGGCAGTTTTTAGTCTGCACCAGCGCTACAGCCAGCACTGATAGATATGGGGTAATGCCGGTATAAATAGAGGCGCCCCTATATTGACAGGTGTTTGTAGTCGAGGGCGTTTTTTGTGTTTATAGCTGCTATAGTTAGTCATTCAAGTACACTATTCACCGGTTATCTTTTCAGGTGAGTTATACCTAATGATAAAACAATGGCCGAACTAATGAAAAAACAAACGTTTATATTGGGCACACTAATGTTGCTTGCCATAGCCCCTGCCATAGCTAAGCCCTCCCTCAATGAGATGCAGACATGTCAAGGGTTATTAGAGTTTATTACCCAGATGCTAACACCTACGCCAGCACACTATACGCCGGCGGATATTGAAACAGTGCGTCAAGGTTTAATGGCGTATAACGACTACATTCAAACTGAGATTATTACTCCGGGGCTCCTACATTACAGCGAAGGCGATGTCGATAAGGCAAATGCACTACAGCCCCAGATAGATGTTTTTAAAGAGAGTGTTATTGTTGCCCTAAAGAATCGCTACCCAGGGTCACATCTTGTTACTGATCAAGTGGTTGCGGTAAATAACTGTACTAAAATGGCAGTGCCTGCAGGCGATAAGCTTGCACAGCTAAAAGACGCACTAACTACGATGCTTGCATTGACTACTAAGTCATAAACCCATGACCTAGTCACTGGCAACAAGGGCGTTAGG
>Ga0193963_1001165_pt1 | contig 13328 bp, 13 predicted proteins | sample FB_6_MG_FD_140359 | JGI IMG/M metagenome (GOLD analysis project Ga0193963, IMG submission 140359) | Microbial mat bacterial communities from the Broadkill River, Lewes, Delaware, United States - FB_6_MG | ecosystem: Environmental > Aquatic > Freshwater > River > Microbial mats | place: USA...
TATTAAAAAACTCAATAGTTCTTTGCCATGCAAGTTGCGCATTTGCTTTATCATATCGACCTGTAGAGTCATTATGAAAACCATGATTAGCATTTTTATACATATGCATTGTATACTCGACATTATTCGCTTTTAAATCTTCTTCATATTCGGGCCATGTAGCATTAACTCTTTTATCTAGTTCACCTAATTGAATCATAAGAGGTGCTTTAATATTTTTTCGTAAGTTTTGGCTTGCAGGAGTACCATAAAAAGGAACACCGGCATTAATAAGATTTGAATCAACTGCTGCTAAATAATTTACAATATAACCACCAAAACAAAAACCAACAGCACCTAAGTTACCATTACTATTTGGATGTGATTTTAAAAACTGTGCCGCTGCTACAAAATCGTTTTGAATTTTTGCTCTATCCATTGTTTTTTGCATAGCACGACCTTCATCATCGTTTCCAGGATAACCACCTAAAGGAAATAATGCATCAGGAGCAAAAGCAATAAAACCAGCTTTGGCAAGTCGTCTAGCAACATCTTTAATATATGGATTTAAACCACGATTTTCATGTACAACTAATACAACAGGAAGTTTCTCATCTAAATTTTTAGGAACTACAAGGTAACCTCTTCCTTTGCCATAACCTTCAGGCGAATCAAACTCTTCGTATGTAGCTTTTATACCTTCGTCATTAAACGATACTTGTTCTGCTAAAAGATAATTAGGTAATAAAGCAGAAGTTAATACGCTCATAGAAAAACCAAGAGCAGTTAATCCGCCAAGTTTTTTCATAAAAGTACGTCTATCAATTATTCCATGTGCGTATTCATCATACCAATCAAAGGCTTCTTGAGGAATATTATCTGTTTGTTTAGTATTCATATTTAATCCTTTATTTTTTATTTTATAGTATATCAAAAATATCTAATTATTTCTTTTTAGAAAAATAATTAAAAAAAAAGCTAACAAAATAAATTGTTAGCTTTTAACTAAAAGGGAGGAGGAGTTAAGTTTAATTTCTTAACTACTTAACAGCTAGATTGAACTCTTGTATCAGAACCTTCTTCTGGATAGAAAGAAGCTAAAGTACAATGACTAATTGATGATGCTGCTAAAATAGCAGTACTAGCTGCTGATGTTTGTGTATTGTTAAAACTTAAATAATCTGGAGAATCATTATTCTCAACTGGATAGAAAGATGCAAACACTTTGTTATCTGATGTTGCTACTGCTAAAGTTTGATAAGCACCTGAATCATTTTTCACTGATGAAAGATAACTTGGAGTGTCATCATTTTCTGCTGGGTAAAAACTTGCAAATGTGTCTTGTGCTGATAATGCACTTCCTGCTAATAAACTTAATCCTATAATAGTTGTTGATAATTTTTTCATTGTATATCCTTTAAAATTCTTTTTTTAATTGTTCGTTTGTTTTGTAATTGAATTATAGGATTTTACTGTGTATCTTGTATAAAGGGTTCGTTTATTGTTTGTGTAGTAGGTTTTTTAAGTGAATAAAGAAAGTTGTCATTTTTCTTTATTCTTTTTTTTATTTTAAGTAAGTCAAAATCTCTTCATTGATATTAAAAGATTTTGGTTTGATATCTTTCATTAAATTCTTAAAATTTAATTCTATTTCATCTTTATTTTGTAAAGTTATTTTTTGATTAGATTTAATTAAATAAATAGTAAAGTCACTTAGGAATAAATTGATAAAAGACATCCATTGAGCTATTAGTCCTTTAAAATCTAAAGATTTAATATTTACATTTGTAACATCCTTATTAGCAATGATACCTTGATACTCTTCTAATTTATAGTAAGTTCTTAAAAAACTTGAAGCTCTATTTTTAAGTTTATTTTTTAAATCCTTGTTATTTGAAACATCTGCTAAAAGTAAAAAGTAACCCATATGGTAAAGAGGAGTTAGAAATGAAACTAGTTTTGAAGGCTCTTCTTCCCATGCATTAAATATATTTTCAATAGAACTCTTTTGAAAGTATAATTCTTTCATTTTGTCAAAATAAGAAATTATATTAAGAGAATCACCTTTGTGGACTATTTCTGGCATATATCTTGTTGTTTGTGATATAAGTACAAATTTCTCTGCCGATTCTTTCATCACACTTTCTTTAAATTCAGAAGATTTAAATAAAACATTAGTGTTAATTTCTAAATGATTCTTTTTTGAATAAGTTGTTTCCATTTTGATATTTCCTTAGTATATATATTTGCTAATATATTTTTCAATTTTGTATTGTCACATAAATAGTCTTGATTCATTATTTAACTGTTTTCATATCCTTGAGAGAAGATATAAAAGTATTATTAAAATAGTTTCAATTTGTAATTTTTTAGTTTAGTTGATTTTTTATTATCTTAATAATTAAGTATACTGTGTATGAATCTGGAAATTAGTCAACATTATTTTTAAAAGAAATATTTTTATTAAATTCATCTATTGATAAAACTTCTAAAATATCTGATAAGTCTCCAATTTCTAAAATAAAAGGTGTATTCTTTATATTTGTATCAATAATAATTCTATATTCTTGTTGATAAGAAAAGTCTTTTAGTTTATGAAATCCTACCTCATTCTCTTCAAAGGTTAAGTTAGTACTTTTATCATAATAATTAACTAGTCCAATTCTTATATTTAATTCCGAATTTTCTACCCCAGAGATTACTCTTTCTAAGAATAAATTTGGATTTTTAATAACAGCTAGATAGTTCCCAAACCCTTTATTCTTTTCATCAATATGAATTCCATTTTTTATTAAGTTATCTTCACTTGAAATACTAAACATACAAAATATATTTTTATAGTTATTCTTACTAAAGTATAATTTAACTGCCCCTATTGGATTGAATTCATGTTTATTTAATACAAGAGAACAAGATTCAGCCTGCCAATGAATATCTAGACTTTCATCAGTATCAAATCTAACTTTATCATTTTCTAACTCATATTTTTTAAAGTAAGCTATACTATTCATATATAACTTACCATTTTTAAAATCATTTAAATGTTCTTCTTTTTTAAATATTTTTGCTAAAAGATGTATCTTTTTCAATATTTTCCTTTTTAATTTTATTATACAGGAAAATTTATAGTTCATTTTGCAAATTCAATTAAGTAGAAAATGATAATATTATTGTTTTAAATCCAACATACCTCTGCAGTATCAATATTCACATTTATTTTATCGCCAGGAAGTAGTGTTTGTTCTTGCATTTCTTCTCTTGTGATTTTACTAGTAAAGCAAATACCACCGATTGTAAATTCAATTAAAAGTTCACTTGTTGAGGGTTGCTGTCTTATAGTATCAATTATACCTATTAGTGTATTTTCATTTTTCATATCATCACAGTTTTCTCTACAGATTTCAATATGATCAGATTTTATCATCATTACTGAATCTCTTTTTTTATCAAGGCTATTTTCTATTATTAGTCTTTGATTATCCAAAAATACTTTTACAAGGTTTCCATTTGAGTCTTTTTCCCACGGTGAAAATAGTAAGTTTACACTTCCACTTTCAACTAAAGTTCCTTGAAATAGTGCTACTTTTTTATCACATATATGATTAAGCCAGTTATGGTCATGGCTTGAAATAAATATCGTAGTATTGTATTTTTGTTTTGCGTATAGTATTGCTTCTTTTATAAGTTGGGCTGAATTTGTATCTACTCCACTTGTTGGTTCATCTAAAATTAGAACTTTTGGTCGTAGGATTAATCTTGCTGCAAGTGCTACTCTTTGAGCTTCTCCACCTGATAATTGACTCCATTTTCTTTGAGCAAAACTATTATTTAGTCCTACTATAGAAAGTGCTTCTTCTACTTTTTCTTGCAAATTATCAAACTGTTTTCTTAGTTTCAAACCATATGTTATATTATCAAACACTGTTCTTTTTAAAAGGTATGGATTTTGAGGAACTATTACTACACTTTGTTTTGTTTCTTGATCTATTTTTTTGTTGCATACTCCGTTAAATTCTATTTCGCCATGAGAGGGTTTATCAATAAAAGAAAGTAGTGAAAAAAGAGTAGATTTTCCACTACCATTTGGACCAAAGAATCCAACTATTTGATTAGCTTCTATTACTAAGTTATCGATATCTAATACTTTTCTTCCATCATAGTATTGTTCAATATTATGTAGTTCATATAAACTTTTCACTGTGTCCATTTCCTTTTTAACTGAGATAATGCAATATTAACTATAAGTGCAACAGCAAACAATACAAGACCTAATGCAATACCAGTTACAAATTCACCTTTTCCAGTTTCAAGTGCGATTGCAGTTGTTACTGTTCTTGTATGATATTTGATATTTCCACCAACCATCATCGAAATACCAATTTCAGTGATAATTCGTCCATAAGCAGTCATTGCAGCTGTCATAAGACCAAATCTTGCCTCAACTAGTGTTGCAACTAGTATTTGGTATTGTGTAGCTCCTAAACCTTTTAAAGATGTATATAATCTTTTATCAACTGATTCAACTTGAGTTGCTGTTAAAGCAATAATAATAGGCAAACCTAAAACTATTTGACCTATTATTATTGCTTGTTGTGTGAAGAGCAAGTTATGCTCTCCAAATGGTCCAGCTTGTGAAAGCATAGTATATGCAATAAGTCCAATTACAACAGTAGGAAGAGCTAATAGAGTATCAACAATAGTTCTAATAACTGCCTTACCAAAAAAGTTATAATAACCAAGGGCAAACCCCAAAGGAAGCCCAATAGCTAAACTAATTAATAAAGACCAAGAAGAAACTGTTATTGTTGTACTAATAGCAGAGTAAACGCTTTCGTTACCTGTCATTAGTAAATCTATTGCTTCGTTAAAACCATCTGTAAAAAGATTCATTCTATATACTAACCTTCAAATTTAATTCTTTACTTCTATATCTAAATTACTTATTTTCCAGCGTTTGGAATAAATAATGCTTGACCTAATAATCTAAAGTCAGCAATTGTTTTTTGCGTAGCATCAGATACAACCCAATTAGTAAACTTTTTAGCTAGTTCTGGTTTAACATTTGAACATTTTTCTTTATTGATTGAAACAACTGAATATTGGTTAAATAGTGATTCATCACCTTCAACTACAACTTTCATCATATTTGATTCACCTTTTTGAGACATATATTTAATCCAAGTACCTCTATCTGTCATAGTATATCCACCTTTTTCAGATGCCATATTAATAGTTCTTAACATACCTTGACCAGTTTGTACATACCATGAAGATGCTGATTTTGCATCAACATTTGCATTTTTCCATAAAGAAAGTTCTTTTTTATTAGTCCCTGAGTTATCACCTCTTGAGAAGAAGTTAGATTTATTGTCTCTAATTTTTTGTAAAGCTGCACTTGGAGTCATTCCAGACACAGATGCAGGATCTTTTTTAGGACCAACAATAATAAAATCATTGTACATTACTTGCTGTCTATCACCACCAAAACCAGTTGCGATGAACTTTTTCTCAGATGCAGGAGCATGAACAAATAAGATATCAACATCACAATTTCCACCCATTTTTAAAGCTTTACCAGTTCCAGTTGCAACCCACTTTAAAGTAGTACCAGTATCTTTTTCAAACTTTGGAGCTAAATAATCTAATAATCCAGTGTTATCTGTACTTGTTGTTGTTGCCATCATTAAAGAATCTTTTGCACTTAAACCTGTTGCAAAAACCATAGATGCACTTGCTAGTAGTAATGTTAACTTTTTTATTTTCATTTTTTATTTTCCTTTTAATTAAATATATTTATTTGTTCGTTTAAAAACTTATTATTAAATTTAATAAGTTTAACCATTTGCTCTTTTTCTACACCAGCTGTATTTTCTGATGTAACTAAAATACAATTACTCTCATATAACGCAGTAATCATTCCTGAACCATATTTATTGTTTCTTGTTACGCTAAATCCTCCATTTTCACAGTTTCCAAGTACTAAATTTACTCGTCCTTTTTTTGTTTTAAAAGTTTGTTTATTTTTTGCAATTACAATATCATGATAAAAACTACTATTCCCTTGTATTTTATTTAATACAGGAATTGCAAAAAGATGCATATTTACCATTGCAGTTAGCGGATTTCCTGGTAAACACATTACAAATGTTTGTTTATTTTTATCCTTGTCTTCGATACTTCCCATCATAATAGGACGCCCTGGTTTTACATTTACTCCATGAAAAGCAGTTTGCAGTCCATTTTGAACAAAGGCCTCACCAACAAAATCAGCATCTCCCATAGAAATACCACCAGTTGTAATAACTACATCAAATGTTTTTAGATTAGAAATAAACTTAATTGATTCGTCTAAATTATCAGGAACTACTCCACTATAAGTTGCACTAAATCCAGCTTCTTCTAAAAGAGAAACTAAAGCATAAGAATTACAGTTATATATCTCTTCTTCATTTGCGTTTTCCCATGGCTCTTTTAGTTCATTTCCAGTTGAAACAACAGCAATAGAAATTTGCTTGAAAACTTCAATCATCATAAGACCTTGTGAAGCTAAAAGAGTAATATGAGATGAGTTAATTACCTCACCTTTTTTAAATAGTACATTACCCTCTTTTTGTTCTTCACCTTTTAATCGTAAGTTAGATCCAACTTTTACATCTTCAGGTATTCCTACACTTGTATCACTTACATCAAAACAGTTTTCAATAGGAACAATAGTATTAGCATCACTAGGAACTTTTGCTCCTGTCATAATTTTATAACATTCGCCCTGTTCTAATATTGCATTTACATCATCACCTTTATCACCTGCAAATATTACCTTTTTAATTTTTAGTGTTTTTCCACAGTCATCTACTTTAAAAGCAAATCCATCCATTGCAGAATTATTAAAAGATGGAAGATTTTTTTTACAAATAATATCTGATGAAACTACTCTTCCTAATGCTTTTGAAATAGGAACAATCTCTTTTAATGTTGTTGTTTTTGCTAAGTTTAGACTTATTTTTACAGCTTCTTCAAAGTCTAAAAAGTTTAATTTATTGCTCATTTAAAACCCTTATTTGTCTATATTTTTTTGCAAATACATTTACTATTTTTTCTATCTCTGCTTCATCAAAAGTTTTTGTAAAGGTTAGAGATATTGCATTTCTTGAAATTAGTTCTTCATAACCCATAGCTTGAATAACTCTTGATGGCATTGATAAACCTAAAGAACAACCCTCCCCATTTGTAATAAGAATTGAATTTAAAGCAAGCGTTCTTATAATCTCTCTTGCTTTTATATTTTTTAGTGCAAAATGAAGTGAGTAATCTAAAGTATCTTTTGAATCAACAAAAAAGTATAAATCATCTCCAAAAGCCTTTATTAGTTTCTCTTTAAATAACTCTTTTTGGCTCGTTTGGAAACTTTGAATTTTTAAAGCTTCATTTATTGCATTTACAGCTACTACATCTTTAAAACCTATTACTTGTTCTTCAAATAAATCATTTTTAAATAAAATACAAGAAGATAAAGAAAAGCCAGTTAATTTATATGTATCAAAATATATAGCATCACTACTTGTAGAAAAATCTGCACTTGCATTTGAAATAACAGTTGCCGATGTAAGTTTTTTAACTTCTTCTAAATCAGTTTTAACAAAAGTATCAATTACATAAGAAGAGATAAATAAAAAATCAACATCTGCATTTTCTATTTGTTTTTTATTTACTTTTCCATCCTTTTCTAAATCAATCCATACAAGAGAAAAACCTAAACTTTCAAATTGTTTAGCAGCTTGTATAATTGCATATGATTCACCAACACAAACTGCTATTTTTCCTTTTCTTTCTAGTTCTAAAAATAGACCTAAAAATCCACTTTGAGAAAAAGAAAATGTTATTAACTCTGAAAAGTCATATTTAATTTTTAGCTCATTTTCTATTTTTAGAAAATCATCATTATTTTTTAATATATCAAGTGAGAGTTCATTAGTTATATGCAAATTTTGCACATTTGGGTATTGTAAAGAATTTAATTTAATCACTTTTGAGTATCCTTTATATTTAGTATCTCTTTGTTATCTTTCAAAAACAGCTCTTTAAATCTTTCATCAGCATATTTTTTAATATCATGTTGCAAAATTTTATATGTTTGAATTACTTCTCTAGCTTTTGGAGTAAGAGAACTACCACTTAGTTCTCCTTGTCCTTTATTAGTATTTACTAAATCATCTTCAATATTATTCTCTAATATTTTAATATGTGTCCAAGCTTTTTTATAGTTCATCCCTACTCTTTGAGCTGCTTTTGAAATAGAACCTGTTTCATCAATTAGTTCTAAAACTTCTGTTTTTCCACCACCAAATATAAGATTCTTTTCATTATCTTCTATCCAGATTTTAACTTTTACTTTCATTCTGTCCTGCTTTATGTCCTTGCTTTTCTCTAAAACATCCAAGTTGACAATGTGTTACATCAAGATCTGTACCCTTAACTGTAGAACCTACTATATTTAAAGAAGTTTTTTTTGCTTCTTCCCAAAGAATTTCACATTGAATTCTTTTATTTCCATTATAATTTTCTTCTAATTTGCTATAAACAGCCATATTTGGTTCTTGAAACTTTACTTTTCCAAATACACCTAATTCACAATTTGTTATTTTTAAACCTAAACTTTTTGTAATTGCAGACATTTCTTTTGGCTCTCGTCCAATTAATCGTGCAACTTTAAACGCCTTTAGACAAGACATTTTTCCGTCTTGGTCTAAATTTGTCATTATTAATTCTTTTTGAATATTATCAAGTTTAAAATCTATGTTATCATCAATACTAGACATCTATTCTCCCTTGGTGAGTATATAAATTCATTTTTTTACCTCTTGCAAAACCAATCATTGTAACTCCATGTTTATGAGCAACTTGTACACCTAAATATGTAGGTGCAGTTCTTGATACAATAATAGGAATTCTATGCATTACAGCTTTCGTAACCATTTCAGAGCTAAGTCTTCCTGATACAAATAAAACAGATTTTGTAGTATCTAAACCTTGTAATTTACATTTACCAACAACTTTATCAATTGCATTGTGACGTCCTATATCTTCAGCAGTAATAGTAGAACCATCAAGTAAATAAATCATAGCTTTATGCACACATCCTGTTAAATTATAAAGCTCACTCTCTCTATAAAATATTTTAACTTCACTAGAGATAGTTTCAGGCTTAACTTTAAATGCAGTTTGGTTAAATGGTATTTCTAAAGAACCTTCAATATTTCCAGTAACTCCACCACCACAACCACTTACAAGTGTTTTTTCTTTATATAGATTTTCAAGTGAACCTTCATTGATTTTAGCTTTAACATCTACTCTTAATCCATCTTCACTTACTTTTAACTCTTCTATATCATCAACACTTGTAATTACATTTTCGCTCATTAAAAAACCAACTGCATGTGCATCTTGATCTTTTGGTATTGTCATCATAGATATAGTTTTTTCACCATTTAAATACAAGTTAAGACGTGATTCATCAATAGTCACATCTTCAAATTCAGTTGCTTCATTTTCTATAAGTTTGTCAATAATTACTGTTTTTAAATATTTGGCGTTATCCATGTCTATCCTTAATATGCAAAATTTGCATATTTATATTATTTTAAAAAAGAAAAGTTGTTCTACTCCTATTGGAGTAAAACTACTTAACTTGTTTTCTTAAATCTTCTTCTTCTAAAACATCTGGTCTTAGTTGTTCTAGATATTCAACTGGTAATTTACCTGTAATTACTCCAGGGATATATCCTTTTACAGATACAAAATATGAGTACACTGTTTCAAACGTAAAGAATGAAATAATAGCACTTCCCATAAAGTGGATAAACAGAATAAATCTTTTTAATTGTATCGTTTCTGCATGCACAGATGCATCTGGAGCCATAAACCAAATTATAAAACCACTAATTACAAGTAAGAAGCCAAAAGCCACATACGCATAATAATTGATTCTATTCATAGGTTGATAACTTCCTCGCAAAAAGATTTTATTCCAAATCTTAATACTTGGTCTTGCAAAATACTTATGATCTTTAAATGCAATAATAGTCATAATTAACCATATTGGCATCCAACCAACTCCAACAATTTCATGAGTTGATCTCATAAATCTTGCTAACTCACCACCACCAGTCCAGTTTCCAAATGTTATTGAAAAACCAGTGATAAATAAATATATCATAATGACAATATTTAATAAAAGTACTATTCTTTGGAAAAGTGAATATACTTGAACTTTATCTTCTGTTCTAGTAATTTCAGCTTGTTTTCTTCCTTTTGCAACAATAAACATCGTTAAGAATAAAAAGAACTCAACTAAAAACACGATAGGTAATAGATGTTGTCTTTCTTCAAATGCTCTTATTACTTCTGGCGCAATAGCATGATAATCAGGTCCATAAAGTCCAACTTCCATTTGTTGATACTTAGTTAAACTTTCAAAAGGAACAATTTGTCCTGTGAAGTTTCCTTGTAGCATCTGTAAAATGAATTGGTATACGTAACTAATATCAGCAATAGTTGCTAGCCAAAAGTACCAATATGTTAAAAGGACGAATAAAAAGCCTATGATTAAATAGACTTTATATTCACTTAGAAAACTTTTATTTTCCATACGCTTTATCCCAACCATAAGGTGCAGATTGAACTCCACGTCCAGCAGACATTACTCTTTCTCTAAAAATATTTGCTACAGATTCTGCATCACCTACTAATAAAGCTTTTGTAGAACACATAGCAGCACAAACAGGAACTTTTCCTTCTGCAATTCTATTTTGTCCGTACAGTTCTCTTTCATGTTCACTATTAGTATCTAAAGGTCCACCTGCACACATTGTACATTTATCCATTACACCTTTTGTACCAAAAGCACCGTTAGCTGGGAACTGTGGAGCTCCAAATGGACAAGCATATAAACAATATGAACAACCAATACATGTATTCTTATCATGTAAAACGATACCGTCTTCTCTGATATAGAAACAATCTACTGGACATACTTGTTCACAAGGTGCATCTGTACAATGCATACAAGCAACAGATAAAGAAAACTCCATCCCTTGCTTACCTTCATTAACAGTTACAACTTTTCTTCTAGAGATCTCAACTGGTAACTCATGTGCTTCAGCACAAGCAACAGAACAACCATCACAATGAATACATCTGTTTTCATCACAATAGAATTTCATTCTTGCATAATCTACGTTATTATTACTCATATTGACTCTCCTATACTCTTGCTATCTGACATAATCCACCCTTAGTCTCAGGTATTTGTGTAACAATGTCATAACCGTAGTTAGTAACAGTATTTGCACTTTCACCTATTGCATAAGGAGCAGTTCCATCTGGATATTTATGAAGTAAACTTTCACCTTCTAATACACCTGCGAAGTGAATTGGAATAAATATTCTATCAGGTGAAACTGAGTGAGAATAATGTGCTTTTACTTTAATTTTTGTTCCTTGAGGTGAATGAATCCACATCATTGAACCATCTCTAATTCCGTATCTTCCTGCTAAATCAGGATTGATATCACAGAACATTTCTGGTGTTAATTTAGCTAAATATTTACTCGCTCTATTTTCCATACCAGCACCGTTCATGTTTACAAGTCTACCAGTTACTAAGTTAATTGGGAAATCTTTTGCCCAATCTTGTTTACTTTGCTCCGAAATGTATCTTGTATCAACTCTCCAATGATTTTTCTTATCAGGGAAAGAAGGGTATTCTTTTGTTAAATCAGTTCTTGGTGAATGTAATGGTTCTCTATGTTTTGGAATCTCATCTGCCCATCCCCAAACTTTTGCTCTTGCTTTTGCATTTCCATAAGGAGCAATTCCAGCTTCCATACATTTTTCAGCAATAATATTTGATTTATCAACTTTCCAATTTTTACCTATTCTAGCTTTTTCATCTTCTGTTAATGTAATACCTAATACAGCTTCAATATTATCTTTATTAATTTCAGGATATCCATCTTTGTTACTAGAATCTTTTGGTGCACTGCCTTTTCCAGCAAGTAAATTAACACCATCTCTTTCCATACCAAATCTATTTCTGAACCCCATACCACCTTCTTTAACAGGTCTATGAATGTTATATAAAACAGGGCTTCCTGAGTGTCCTTCTGTCCAACAAGGCCATGGTAAACCATAGTACTCACCAGTCATCGGTCCGTAACCTCTTAAACTAACTTCATCAAACATGTGCCAATTTTCTTGGTGCATTTTTAATCTTTTAGCTGTCCAACCTGTTAATCCAATAGTTTTGATAATTCTAGCTATCTCATCTGTTGCATCTTCTGGCCAATTAAAGTCTTTTTTATTTTCTCTAATTTTCATTCCAGCTGTTAATTCATCATAAAAACCTAATCTTTTAGCTAATGCAAATAAAATCTCTTGATCAGCTTTTGATTCGTACATTGGATCGATAACTTTATCTCTCCATTGTGCAGATCTATTAGTTGCTGTTACTGAACCCGCTGTTTCAAATTGTGTAGCAGCTGGTAAAATATAAACATCATTTTGTTTATCAGTAATAATTGCACCCTCATTTACAAATGGGTCACAGAATACTGCAAGATCTAAATGATCTAAGGCTTCTTTAATTTTTTTTGTTTGTGCAGTTGATGTAATACCATTACCCATAACAAATAAAGCTTTTAAACGTGTATCTGCATTATGAATTGCATCTTCACCTTCATTTTCACCTAAAACTCCAGCCCACCATCTAGCAAGAGTGAAACCTTTTTTATTCATCCATGAAGGATCTTTAAATCTACCTTGTAACCAATCGAAATCTACACCCCATGATGAAGCGAAATATTTCCATGAACCTTCAGATAAACCGTAATATCCTGGTAATGAATCAGCTAAACAACCAAAATCAGTTGCTCCTTGAACATTATCATGACCTCTAAGAATATTAGTTCCACCACCTTCAACACCCATATTACCAAGTGCTAATTGTAAAATTGGAGCCATTCTTGTATTAGAAGTACCATTTGAATGCTGAGTTAAACCCATTGCCCAGATTAAAGTTCCTGGCGTGTTATTTGCGTAATGCTTAGTAATTTGTACAATTAAATCTGCATCAACACCTGTAACCTCCGCAACTTTTTCAATTGGCCAGTTTTTAGCTTCAGCCATAATTTCTTCCATACCAAAAACTCTATCATTGATAAAATTCTTGTCATGCCAACCTTTTTCAAAGATGATATTTAACATTCCATACATAAATGGAATATCAGTACCAGGTCTAATTTGTGCATAATAATCTGCTTTTGCAGCAGTTTTAGTATATCTTGGATCTATAA
>Ga0193963_1001168_pt1 | contig 13320 bp, 9 predicted proteins | sample FB_6_MG_FD_140359 | JGI IMG/M metagenome (GOLD analysis project Ga0193963, IMG submission 140359) | Microbial mat bacterial communities from the Broadkill River, Lewes, Delaware, United States - FB_6_MG | ecosystem: Environmental > Aquatic > Freshwater > River > Microbial mats | place: USA...
ATTATTGTGATTGACGACAATGCTGCCATCCATGAAGATTTTCGAAAAATCCTCGGCAAAGGGCCGGAAATAAACAGTGAACTCGAAGATATGGAATCCCTTTTGTTTGATGCTGAAATAGATAAAAGCCAGGATAGTCATGTCCAATTTGAGATTGAATATGCCTTCCAGGGGCAAGAGGGCCTGGACATCGTGCGTAAGGCCCAAGAGGCGGAAAATCCTTTTGCTTTGGCTTTTGTCGACGGACGTATGCCCCCCGGCTGGGACGGGATTGAGACCATCAGCCATCTGTGGGAGGCCGACCCTGATTTGCAGGTGGTGCTTTGCACGGCTTACGCCGACTATTCCTGGTCGGAAATTCAAAAGGTCCTGGGAGAAAGCGACAGTCTTTTAATTCTTAAAAAACCCTTTGACAACGTGGAAGTGCTTCAGATGGCCCATGCCCTGACCCGGAAATGGGAGCTGAGCCGAGAAATAAAGGGGCGGCTGAATAAACTGGCCTTTTATGACCATCTGACTGGATTACCCAATCGGGCGCTTTTTCTGGACCGGCTCAATGGGGCGATCAATCAACATCTGAGAGATCAGCAAAGAGGAGCCCTGCTTTTTATTGATCTGGACGACTTTAAACGAATTAATGACACCCTGGGGCATAATGTCGGAGATGAACTGCTTACAATTATGGCGGATCGTCTTGCTAAAAGTCTGCGTTTATCTGATACGGTTTCCCGGTCGGTTAATGATCACACCGCGGCACGGCTGGGTGGGGATGAATTTACGGTATTGCTGCCCGAAATTGATGAGCTGGATACGGCGGCAGTCGTTTCCCAGCGAATTATTGAACATGTGGCAAAGCCGGTTTCCATTGGGGAAAATGAATTTATAATCACCCCAAGCATCGGTATCGCCATTTTTCCGGATGACGGGGACACTGTGGAAACGTTATTGAAAAATGCGGACCTGGCCATGTATTTTGCCAAGAGAAGCAGGAATATGGAGCATTTCAAGTATTATCAAGAATCCATGAATGATGCGGCATTAAAGCGGCTGACCATAGAAAATCAGCTGCGCCAGGCCATTGACAGGGAGGAGCTGCAGCTGCACTACCAACCCCAGGTGGATCTTCGGTCAAATGAATTGATCGGTATGGAGGCCTTGCTGCGCTGGGATAATCATCTGCTTGGCAGCGTTTCGCCTGTGGAGTTTATTCCCATTGCCGAAGCGTGCGGACTGATTATTCCCATAGGAGAATGGGTTATGCGGACTGCATGCACGCAAGTTCGCAGATGGATCGAAAACGGATTGCCCCTTAAACGGATTGCGGTTAATGTGTCGGTTAGGCAGTTTCTTCATCCTGATTTCCTGGTGGTGGTGGAGAAGATCCTTGAAGAGAGCGGCATGCCGGTCAACCGTTTTGAAATTGAAATCACCGAAAGTCTTTTTGCCGAGGATATGGATAACATTCCACATATTCTCAAAATTTTACGCGATAAGGGTATTGGTGTGTCTGTAGATGATTTCGGTACCGGGTACTCCAGCCTCAGCCGCCTTAAGGAGATGCCCATAGATTGTCTTAAAATTGACCGATCTTTTGTAGTGGGGCTCGATTCCGGAAAAAATGATCAGTCCATTATCGCAGCCATTATGTCAATGGCCAAGGGCATGGATATCAGGGTTATTGCCGAAGGTATAGACAATGACCGGCAGCTTGATTTTTTGGTGGATAAAGGATGCACGGAGGCCCAGGGTTTTCTGTTCAGCCGCCCCCTGTCTGTTGAAAAAATAGAGGCGATTTTGAAAAAAGGGGGCCAGAAAATAAAATTTCCCCAGGAAAAGGATTGACCCCAATAGGGTTTTGTTGCGGGCCGATTCTGATTAACAATCCAAGCGGCCCGTGAACGTTCTACAAGTATAGCGACTGGTCCTCTCCGTCTTTGATCATCCTGGTGGGCAGACCGATCTGTTTGAGTCTTTTTAAAAACGGCGCCGGGTCTAATTCCTCAATATTTTTCATCTTTTTACAGTCCCAAACGCCTTCGGCAATCAGCATGGCTGCCGCTGCAGGAGGAACCCCGGCTGTATAGGCGATTGCCTGGCTTTCGACCTCTTTATAGCAGGCTTCATGATCACAGATGTTATAAAGGAGCACCTCTTTTTTTTCGCCATGGAGATCTCCTTTTACCAGATCGCCAATGCAGGTTTTGCCGGTATATTGCGCGGCAAGTGACACCGGGTCCGGCAGACACGCCTTGACCACTTTTAAAGGAATAACTTCCAGCCCTTCCGCCGTGGTCACAGGCTGCTCTGAAAGCAGACCGATGTTCTTCAGCACCGTAAATACGTTAATATAGTGGTCACCAAAGCCCATCCAGAACCGGATGGAATTGGCATCAATATTTTTAGACAGGGAATGAAGTTCATCATGCCCGTTCAGATATATAGGCATCTTTCCGACCACCGGGAAGTCAAAGACCTGTTTTACCTCAAACATCTCTTTTTTGACCCATTGGCGATCAATATAGGTCCATACCCCGCCGGTAAACTCACGGAAGTTGATCTCAGGATCAAAATTGGTGGCAAAGTATTTTCCGTGATTCCCGGCATTCACATCCATGATGTCAATGGTATCAATGGCATCGAAAATATATCTGTCGGCATAGGCGGCATAGGCATTCACAACGCCTGGATCAAAGCCTGCACCTAGAATAGCTGTAATACCTTTTTCACGGCATTCTTCACGACGTTTCCATTCGTAATTGGCGTACCAGGGAGGGGTTTCGCAGATTTTATCCGGCTCTTCATGAATGGCTGTATCGATATAGGCCGCACCTGTATTGATACAGGCCGTAAGAACACTCATATTTATAAACGCCGTGCCTAGGTTGATGACAATCGAGGAACATGTCTCTTTAATCAGTATTTCCGTGGCAGGAACATCCATGGCGTCTATTTGATAGGCTGTTATGGAATATTCATCATTTTTTTTGCTGCCCTTGCGATTAATACTGTCGATGATTTTTTCACATTTGGACAGCGTTCTTGAGGCGATGACAATATTTCCAAGAATATCGTTATTTTGTGCGCATTTATGGGCCGCAACATTGGCCACGCCCCCGGCACCGATAATCATCACGTTTTTTTTCAATATTATTTCCTTTCTTTGACCACGAGGCTGTTTTTCATCCCCACCGAAATGAAACGTATGCCATAAAGCACTGTTGAATTCTTAATTTTGGGTTGATAGGCTTTTTTTATAGTCAGTATAATAGAACTGCTGTAAGATATCAATTTGTCCGTCAGTACGCATGATCGCCACTGACGGCATTTTTAAACCGTTAAACCAGTTTTTTTTCACCATGGTATACCCGGCGGCATCTTTAATCACGATGGTATCTCCGATCTGAAGTTTGTTTTTAAAACAACCCTCTCCGAAAATATCAGCGGCAAGACAGGATCTGCCGGTAATTTGATATGGAAACCCTCCCTCTCCCTGGGCAACCGTTCCTTCAAACGTGGCGTATTCCCTGTATACAAGCAGATCCAGCATATGCGCTTCAATGGAGGCATCCACAATGGCGATTTTTTTGGTGTTTTTAACGATATCCAGCACAGTTGTTACAAGGGCGGTTGTATGGGCAACGGCCGCTTCTCCCGGTTCCAGATAGACCTGCAGGCCGAATTTTTGTGAAAAATCTTTTATGATTTCAGCGAAACGTACGTAGTCAAAATGGTCTTCGGTATAGGAGATGCCGCCTCCCAGACTCATCCAGTCAAACTGCTCTAAAAAAGCCCCATATTTAAGGCTTATACCGGCAAGTAAGTGTTCAAAAGCCGCCACATCTTCATTTTCACAGTTAAAATGAACCATGGCGCCGGAAACCATGGGCATGGCTGCTTCCATATCTGTGACGGATGTGACGCCGAGCCGGGAAAAGGTGCGGGCAGGATCTGCCAGGTCAAAATCGCTGTAGCTCACACCAGGGTTGATTCTGATGCCACAGGTAACGCCCATGCATTCAGGGTAAAATTGCTGTAGCTGTGACAGGGAGTTAAAGATGATTTTATCTGAAAATACGGAGACTTTTTTTATATCTTCGCTGCTGTAGGCAACACTGTAAGCATGGGTCTCCTTGCCAAAGGTTTCATATCCGAGTCTGGCCTCATAGTATGAAGAGCTGGTGGTGCCGTCCATGTATGGTTTCATCAGATTGAAAACCCCCCATGCGGCAAAACATTTCAGGGCCAGAAGCATTCTGGCACCGCTTTGCTTTCTGATGGTGACCAGTTTTTCCATATTCCTATGGAGTTTCTTTTCATCAATAAGGTAACAGGGCGTTGGAAGTTTTTTCAATGCACCAATCCTTTACAATAACAGTAAAAAAAACACAGCATTTGTGGTGCTGCAAAAAAAGAGCGTTGAATATACATGTTTTATTTTTGTTTTTACAATTTTTTTTTGCGCGTGTTGGAAAAAATATCCCTCCTTGATATGACCATCGAAAACCTAAGACGCCCACTTCCCGGAAAGGGTGATGGCCGTTTTAGGCCCATGATCGGAATAAAATATTCCAAAATATGGTTTAGAATTTTCGTTCGTATTCAAGGCGTGGCAATGGGCGCATATTAAATATATGTACCCATTGACACAACGAAGAAGACGGATGAAAAGGCAAACCATATGGAAGGTTTTATGTTGAACTTGGGCCTTAGTTTGAACCGTGTTAAAATCATTGCAGAAATAATATTTTAACATCGGTATTATATCATTGGTTACGTTCCAGTGGCAGCCGTATAATGAAATTGGATCCTTTTCCTAACGATGACACCACATCCATAGTTCCACAGTGATTGTGTGTAATGATGAAATATGAAACAGACAGTCCAAGCCCGGTTCCAACCCCTACAGGTTTTGTGGTGAAAAAGGGTTCAAAAATCCTTGACTGGGTGGCTTCGTCCATACCGGGGCCGTTGTCCTGGATTTCTATTCGTAACATATTTTCTTTTTTGGCAAGCCTTAAAATAAAACAGGGGATATAGTCGCTGCCTATATTTTGGGATTGCATTGCCTGGGCGCCATTGCCCAGAATATTCAACAGCACCTGCTGAATTTTGGACTCTTCACAAGGAATCATGGGCAGGTTCTCTTCATACTCCTTTATAATTTTAATGGCTTTAAAATCGTAATGTTCTTTCAAATTATAGTCCGTGGCAGCAAGTTCAAGAACCTTGTCAATAAGCTGAGCCGGATGATGGGTTGAGAAAGCAGAATCCGATTTTCTGGCAAAGTTAAGCATATTATTAACGATCCCCGCTACTCGCCGACCGGATTCATTGATGGCGTCCAACATCCTAAGAATGCTTCTTTTTTCCATAAAGGCCCTGATCTGATCGACAGACACACCGACTTCGTCGGCAGCCCTAAGATTTGTTCGCATTTCCAGGTTTTCCAGTCTTGATTTCATCACATTGGCCGTCTGTATCATAGCGGCCAGGGGATTGTTGATTTCATGGGCCATGCCCGCAGCCAAACCGCCCACGGACATCATTTTTTCGCTCTGGATCATCATCTCTTCCAGCTGCACCTGCTCGGTGATGTCGTCCACCCGGATCACGGCGCCTTCCACCCCATCGGCCGTCAGGGGAAAGATCGTTACATCTTCAAACCGGGTCTCCTGCTTTGTTTTGACCGGTATTTTGGGGGCGCTGATCACTCGGCGTTCCCGGATGGCGGTTTTAATTTGCTCCATTTTATCGGCCAGATGGGGGAATACCTCGGTCAGGAGTCTGGCTCCGGCCTCTTCGAAATTCAGCCCCGTGGCTTGCTGGGCCTGGCGGTTCCACTGGGTTACCCGGATATCATGGTCCACGCCCACTAGAACCGAAGGCATGGAATCGATAATATTTGAAAGATAGTTTTTAAGCCGGCGAAGCTCTTCATCCGCGTTTTTTTGTTCGGTAATATCCCTGAATTCGAGCGTTCTAACCTGTTTGCCCTTGTATGGAACATTGCGGGCTTCCAATCGAATCGGAAATCCCTCCCCGTTTTTCCGCAAGCCTTTGGCTTCATAAGGTTTTTCGTAACCGGAAACAATCATGTCCATCACCAATTCCCTGGACTTTTCAGGGAACAGAAGCATGCCATCCATTCCAATCAACTCATCCACGGAATAACCGGTCATTTCCGATAACCCTTGATTGCACTCTATAATGATTCCCTTATCGTGGATCATAATGCCGCCAAAAGAAGCATTATGAAGGGCTTTAAAACGTTCTTCACTTTCTTCTAACTGATGAATGAGATTGCGAAGGTCCTCTTCGGCCTGTTTGCGTTGGGTAATGTCCTGGACAAAGGCCACATGATAATCCTGGTCTTCAAACCGCACCATTTTCTGAATCACCTGGATCGGAAAAATGTCACCGTTCCTGCGCCGGTGAAGGGATTCTATCGTTGTAGACCCAGCCTCTTCCAGAAGGGCTCTTTGGTGGGCCAAACGTTCACTGTTCATTGCGGGATCAAAATCAAAGACGCTCATTCGGCATAGTTCTTCCCGTGAATAACCCAGGCTTGTGCAGCCCTCTTCGTTGACATCGAGAACTTTGCCTTCCGCCCCCATTCTCCAGATCCCTATGGGCGCTTTGTTAAAAATGAACTGGGTCAAGCGCAGGGACTCTTCCAGCTCCTTGCGCGGGGTACTGTCCATGATCAATCCGTAATAGACGACTTTTCCGCAGACCTTTCGAGGCTGTGAGCTGCATTCAATCCAGATCTCTTCTCCGGCTGGTTTGATAAAACGCCCTTCGTAATGCCAGGGGATGGCCTTATCGACAGCTTTTTGGACTGACTGGATAAAACGGGACTGATCTTCTCTGGGCAGACAAGCGACGAAATCATTGAATAATCGTTTCGGATGCCAATTGATGCCGAGCAGGTCCATCGTTTTCTCTTTCAGTACAGTTGGGGCATCATTGAATTCTGGATGCTCCGCGTCTCCGGAAAATTCATACAGGATACCGGGAACATTGGCAATAAGGTTTCTCATCTCCTCTTTATTCTCAACCAGTTTTTTTTCACGTTGGTCAATCATTCCGGCCATGTGTTTAAGGCTTTGCCCCAGCCGGTTCAGTTCGGTGATCGCTGAAGAGGGCCATATTTCGTCATACCGGCCATCGGCGATGGCTCCGGCTTTTTCCCCATAGGCTCGAAAGATGCGTGACAGCCGTTTGGCCCGGTTCCAGGATAGAAATAAAGCCAGGATTAAAGCCATGCTCAGACCCAGGATAAAAGTCTTCAAGGTGGATCGAAGGGGGCTGTAAGCTTTGGATGTCGGCTGGGCCACCAGGACCTTCCATTCCAGATCGTTAATTGCAACAACCGTTCCCAGATACGATGTCCCGTTCCGTTCAAAGGAACCGGAAATAATTTGTCCACCATGTTTGGGAACGGCAAAGGACCAAAGCGAATCATTCAATCGCTGTCCCCAGTGCAGTTGCTGTGAATCGGCGACAATCCTTCCCTTATGATCAATTACATAGGTCAAAAATCCGGTTTCCCCTGGCAGTTGACTGATCACCGAGGACAAATTATCAAGCGTGATTTCAGCGGTGATCAGATTCTCGCCCAATGGAATGGTGAGCGCCACCGCCAGGCGGCGGCTGACTGTGGACATAAACGTCTCTGACCAAACCGGTTTTTCCGGGTTCCCCGCCTTCAAAACGAATCGTCTACCGGAAAGGTCCAACCCCAACAAATCCCGTCGAAGTGAACGCCTGGAACGGGCCAGCCCCACCGCCAAGACAAGCTGTTGTCGGGAAGAGGAGATGTAGATTGTCTCGAACAGCTCGCCTTCGCCGCACTGTGAATCCAGAAGCGCCGTGACCTGACGTTCCGAAAGCCCATCCCGGGTCTTGAGAAAATCAGCCAGGGCGGCCAATTGCCGTTGACCTCCAAATACATGCGAGGATACCTGCCCGGCGATGGATCGGGCAATGCCCTGATGCCGGATTCCCGTATCGGACCGCATGGCGGGCAGCAAAAACAGCCACACGAGAATCACCATAATCATCACCGGCAAGCCCGCCACCAGGGCAAACTGTAATGATTGATGGTATCGAAGGGATTTTGTCTTTTTCAAACCATTACTCCAGCAAAATAAATTTTCGGTTTTTCACGATATACATCGAAGCGTTTGAGCGTGTCATGTCACCGTAATCATCAAATATGATCGGGCCTTGCAACCCCTCAAAGCGGCGGATGGAAAGCAGGGTTTTCTTTAGCTCTTCTCCTCTTTGTTGCGCCTTGAGGGCTGTTGTGACCACATGGGCGGCATCGTGTCCATGCACGCCGGGAAAACCCGGTTCCCGGCCCCGTTGTTTGAGATATGCCTTTCGGAAAGCCTGGTATGTCGGGGAGGGATCGTCACGATCAAATGTTTGAACCACGGTAACTCCTTCAACGGCCTTTCCACCGAACTCCAGGAGCTGCTCCGTGGCACCCCAGTCCGCCAGGGTGATGTTTATTGTTTTATTCATTTTCCGGATTTGCTGGCACAACAGCGCAGAATCCATGGAATTGGCGATAATCAGGATACCGTTGATATCCAATGAAAGCGCTTTTTTCGCGATATCATTGAACGGGTTGTTCTCTTTGGTGTCATAGGATATAGCGGAGATGATTTCACCGCCGCCTTTAACGAACTGCGCTTTGAAATTTTCAAGCCAGCTTTCCGTATATAATTGGTTGCCCAGATCGTATATCACTGCTGTTCGGGTCATCTTGTCGGATTTAATTTGGTAATCGGCGCTGACCAATGTATTTGGCCGGACGGAAGGTACAATTCGAAAAAAATAATCGTCAATACCGAAAAGCTTCTGGGTACTTACCGTGGGGGCCACGCAAAGAATTTTGTGTTTTTTAAGGATCGGCGCGATGGCTATGCCCATTTGGCTGGTCATGGGCCCGATGATCGCTGCCACGCCTTCGTCAATCAACTCCTTGGCAACTTGCCGGGCAACGTCGGGATCATGCCGGTCGTCTTTGATGACAAGTTGAATTTTGTGCCCGTTGATGCCGCCTTTCCTGTTTTCCTTTTCGATCAGCATCTGGACCCCGTCCAACCCGGCAATGCCCAGGTCGGCCATCCGTCCTGACATGCCGGCGATAAAGCCTATTTTAACCGGTTTTTCCGAGCCACACCCCGACATGGGCATGCATGAGAATATGAAGATCAGCGTCAGTAATGTGTTTTTCATCATGATTTAGCCCCTCCTAAAAGTTGTGTTTTCATTTTTATATACCTTGATAGTATAGAAAATTTCATTTCCTAATAGCTGACAGCTATCAGCCTGCCCAAAGGGTGTTAATTTATCTTTCAGATAGGACCCCGTAATTTGGATTGGGCATCGCCATCGGCGGCAATCAAAACGTTAGGACGACGTTTTGTATATATCATATGCGTGTTTAACTTTTTACGAGTGTTTCAATTTTTATAGTAAACTATTATGAAAAAGTAAATTTTTTCATGCTTTTTTTACAGGTGCTTAGAAAAATACCTATCCTTGATAGGTCCATCGAAAATATAAGACGACCATTTCTCGGAATGGGAATGGTCGTCTTTGGTTGATATGTTGGCAAGCAGAGGGGAGCTAAAATCCTCCCTCAGGTCACATACGGCCCTTGTCGGCCACCTCCCACTCCTGGATTGTAGTGGTTTCGTTAATTTCTTCCCATCCCGTGATCATTCCTGCGATATGGCTGAACAGGGAGTGGCCTGTTGTAGTCATGTAAACATGCACGATCAGAAACGAGAGCAATAAAAATGCCAATAGGGTGTGGAGCAGTGCCACGGGTGCCAGGGACCAGGCCACGCCACCCCAAAAGTTCCAGGTGTAATAGAACATACCTGATACCATTTGAACCGGCAGCATCAATGCCGACAGTGCCAGATAGGTCAGGCGCTGTAAGGGATTGTGTTTAGCTCCGGAGGATTTTTCAACCGGATGGGGTTTGCCCTGGAAAATGCCGAATACATAGTACCGCGCCACATCAATGAGTTTCTTGGTTGTGGGAACGTATTGACGCCACTCTCCGGTGGTGAAAAGCCAGAATACAAAAAAGGCAAAAAGCACCAGCCACGAAAGCCCCACAAAGTTATGGGTTTTCACGGCAGTTTCATAGCCCATCAGGGTGTAGGTGCCATGGATTTCAAAGCCTGTGATCAAAAGAAATATGATTATCGCGGCCTGCAGCCAGTGCCAGAATCTTTCATAACGTGTGTACAGATATACTTTAATTCTTTTTGTCTGATTCATGATATTGTGTTCCCTTTTTAATGTTTTTTAGTTTCTGGTAAAAAAACGTCCCAGACCATGGAGGGTGACACCTAAAAACGATCCGATCACAAGGATCCATCCTGCCCAGTCCATCATGGCAAAGTGATCCCGCCCGGGCATGTAAAAGCCGGTCAGGGTAGCCACCCGTCCGGTCTCTTTGACATGGCATTCGGTGCATGCAAGGACATTATCCCTGGGGGCCACCATGTGGGTGATGGGAAACACATACGAGGTCTCAACAAAATCATATTCGCCGGAATAGGGCAGGCCTAAATACTTTTGACCATACTCAATCGAGGCATTCCAATCAAATCCTTTCCAGTAGGCGGCTTTATCTGTTTTATCCTTGGGGAACAAGTGGGGGGCCACAAGTTTTTTATGAATTTTATCATAGGGGATTTTAGCTCGGTGCACCTTGAACGGAAAGATGCGTGACTTTTCATCGGTCATGTCACCGGCCGGCTTGCTGATTACCACTTCGCCGGACGGGTCGATGGTATCCTTTAACGTGAGATGATCAATGGAGCCATTGTACCAGAAGTATTCGGGGACCACATTCTTCTCCCACTTGAATGCGCCCTTTTTAGTGTTATAGGCCGGTTTTCCCAGCTCATCCTTCAGGGTATAGGGTTTGCCGTCCTTCTTTTTTCCCGCCGCAGCCCAGTCCCAGTACATCTTGGTGGGGTTGATGCGGGCATATTTAGGAATATGGCAGCTCTGGCATGCCACCCGGTCTGTGTGGTCATTGGCCTTGGCGTTGTGTTGGTGGGGTTCCCTGCCGTGGCAGGAGACACAGGTGATCTTTGAAGTGAGATCGTCCTCAATCAACGATTTTTTATTTTCAGCCGCAGGGCGGGTGTAGATACGGCCGGCAATATGGTGTTCTGATGTGGAGTGGCATCGGGTACAGTTAAAATTCTGGCCGTCAGTGCCCATGTGGACATCCAGGTGTTTGTCTGGTTTGATCAAAGATGAGTCCAAATCACCATGTTTAACACCGTCGCCGCCACCGCCGTAGAAATGGCAGGCCCCGCAGTTTTTACGCCCGGGCAGGCCAACACTTTGGGCCACTTTGTTCCACTCCGGTGGATGATAGGTTTTTTTGTTGCCTTTAAATAATTTGGTTTCCTTGGCCGGATGGCCGGCTCCGGATGGGAATTTTTTGTACGTGCCGGTGGTTTCGTGGCAGACAAGGCAGTCCACCTTGGTTTGATCGGTAAAATCAAAGTTTTTGTCTTTCCAGCCGTATCCTGCATGACATGATGTGCAACGAGCCTCGTTGCTTTGGGCGTTGATTCAGAAGTTGTTAACGGATAACCCGCCTTTTCCCAGTGGGGTGTCGGAATCTTTTCCCGGGGCCTTCCAGGTCCAGTGGATGGTTTTATGAAACTGCAGGGCCGCTTCATTATGGCAGCTCAGGCATGCCGCCGTCACTTCCGGGCCCGAGGTGAATTCTTGCTGCAGGATCTCAAATTTTGAGTGGTCCGCAGTGATCCATCGTTTTTTCTCTTTGACCGCTTGTTTCGCAAGGACCCTGCCGGGGGCCAGTTCTTCTTGGCTGGCGCCTGTGGATGCCGTGCAGGGCACAGGGCCGGTCGGCAGCATGAACAACGAGAATAGTAGGGAAATAAAAAGATTTCGTTTTTGTTTTGTCATTTTAGGTCAACGCCTCCTTTGGATTTGGGTGAGCCCGGATTCGATTTTTGACGCCCGTGGCCCAGTTCTTAACTTAAAGAGGGCCTTAAGGACTCAGAGAAAAATTGACATTACCACCTGCGATATTATCAGAAGAACAACGAATATGCCAGCAACATCATTGCTGGGAAAACAGTGGCTGTTTTGTGTATATATTTACAAAATAGTTTGGTCAAGTTGGTGACTATTTAAAACAATAATAAATGAAGTAATATACCAGTACCTGGCTGCAAATTTTTTTTGTCCGTTTGGGTTGCGGATCAGGTTCTACTGTTTTTGTTGACAATTCCTAAAGATCTGTCCTAAAGCAGGGATGATTCCGTTAAGAATAAAACTGATATGATGCAGGATAAAAAAATTACTTTGGGGAAAAAATGAAAATATCGATACGGTGGGCAATGGTTCTTGGTTGCCTTGGTCTCATCTGGGGAATGCAGATCCTGATCACTTCATCCTCTTACGTTTCATCCCAGCGGGTGCTGGCCGGACATGCCTGCGACGTGATGCAGAATATTGCGGACCTGACCATGACCCAATCCAGAAATCATCTTCAGCTGGCCCAGCGGGCGGCTCTTTTGACTAAACGGTTGCTGGCCTCGGAGGTGGTGGGGAGCCGCAATCAGCACTATGAAACTCTTGAACGTTATTTTCTGGATCAATTATCCTTGTATGGCCATTTTGCCGGTATTTACATCGGTATGCCCAATGGTGATTTTTTTTATGTCAACCGCAGTAATGCATATACCCCCGATGGGTTTCGGACCAAGGTGATTGATAACCTCAATGGTGTGAAAAGAACCCGGCTGATCTGGCGAAATTCGGACGGCAGCATGGTTAAAACCTTGGAAGACCCAAGTGATGCCTATGATCCCCGGCAGCGTCCCTGGTATCAAAAATCCCTTGCCGAACGGGATATTATCTGGACGGACCCTTACATTTTCTTCTCATCACAAAAACCCGGCATCACGGTGGCAGGTCCAATTTTTGAAGCAAACGGACAGTTACAGAGTATTGTTGGTGTGGATATCGAAATTGATGATCTGTCCACCTTTATCAGCCGGTTACGGATCGGAAAGCATGGCCGTGCCTTTATGCTTAATAACAATGGTGATGTGGTGGCATTTCCCGACATCTCAAAAATTAAACAGGCCGAAGGCACCGAAGCCCATCGTTTCAGAATGGTTAAAATTGATGAATTGGACGATGAACTAAGCCGTTCTGCCTTTCATGCCATCCAGTGGCAGCGGACAGGAACCGGACTGCTGAAACTTGACCACTCCCAGTTTGCCAAATTCA
>Ga0193963_1001169_pt1 | contig 13316 bp, 10 predicted proteins | sample FB_6_MG_FD_140359 | JGI IMG/M metagenome (GOLD analysis project Ga0193963, IMG submission 140359) | Microbial mat bacterial communities from the Broadkill River, Lewes, Delaware, United States - FB_6_MG | ecosystem: Environmental > Aquatic > Freshwater > River > Microbial mats | place: USA...
ATAAAGCATCCAATTCTGTCAATATTTGGAGCTATATTTGAACTTAAATCAGTTTTTAATGATTTTACAAGAGTTATTGGTTTTTCTTTTGAAGTTATTATTTTCTCTTCATTTAAGTTTATAATTATATTTTCTTTTACTTGATTTATATCTTTAAACATTACTGCAAAAGGTTTAGTAGGTCTGTTTTTTCTAATTCTTAATTCTTCAATTGCCTTTTTATTTCTCGCATCACAAACAATATGAAAACCACCCATTCCTTTTAATGCAACAATAGACCCTTCATTTATTTTCTTAGCTAATTCTTTTACAGCTTCTAAATTTTCACTTAATTCGTTATTGTTATTATCAAATAAGACAATTTTAGGACCACATTTTTCACAAGATACAGGTTGAGCATGATATCTTCTATTTAAAGGATTATCATATTCTTCTTTGCATTCAGTACACATAACAAATTTTGACATGGAGGTATTACATCTGTCATAAGGTACCGTCTCAATTATCGTATATCTAGGGCCACAGTTCGTACAATTTGTTAAAGAATATTGATATCTAAAATTATTTTTATCATTAATATCTTCTATACAATCTTTACAAATAGCTATATCTGGAGATATTATGGTAGTTTTATTGGAAGTTACTTCACTTTGTCTTATTTCAAATGAATTAAAATTATTAAATACAGTATTATTAATATTTATAGAATCTATTTTAGATAAAGGAGGTGGAGATGTTCTTAATTCTTTTACAAATTCTTCAATAGAATTTAATTCACCTTCAATATGAATATTAACACCACTATCATCATTATTTACCCAACCTAAAAGATTGTTTTCTAAAGCAAGATTATATACAAAAGGTCTAAATCCAACACCTTGAACTATCCCTTTTATTTGAATTTTAATAGATTTCATTTAATTATTATACTATTTATTTTTTTATATCAAATAATAAAATACATTTTATATAAAGTATTTCATAACTATTTAAAGAATTTATAAAATATTACAATTCTCTTTCAGTTAAGCCAATAAATAGTAAAATTAGAAAAAAGTTCATTCTATTTTAAAAAATAAAACTAAAGGTGTAAACAAAGCTAAATTCAAGGAGGAGAAAATGAAAACAATACAAATATTAATGGTAATTTTACTATTAAATACAATGTTACTAGCAAGTAATGAAAATCCGACAAAAGAAGAAATTGCAAAATTATATGTGGCTACATTTAACAGGGCCCCTGACAGTGTAGGTTTAGATTATTGGTTTAGAGATAGTGGACTTAATCTATTAGGTATAGCACAAAGTTTCTTTGACCAAGAAGAGACACTAAGTCTCTATCCTCCAGGAAGTAGTAATAAGAACTTTGTTGAAGCTGTTTATAATAACCTGTTTAACAGAAATCCTGATACAGGAGGATTAAACTATTGGGAAAATGATTTAAACTTAGGTAATGTAAGTAGAAATTCTTTTATTATGGCTGTAATTAATGGTGCCAAAGATAATGAAGATGGATTTGATGCAACAACTCTAGAAAATAAAAAAGAAGTAGGAGTCTATTTTGCTAATAAAGGATTAGACAATAAAAATCAAGCAAGATACACAATGGAAGGTGTGACATCAGATGATTCAACTGTATCATTTATTAAAAATAAAATTGATGAAATAGAGCTTCCTCATGATGTTTGGGACGGATTTGGCAATTTAACTACACAAAATGTAGATAGACTAGGAAGAAATGCTTCTGCCTTGATACCTGGATGTAGTTATGCAAGTGATAACACTTTATTTCTCACAGATGTACGTAATGTTGAAATTTATAAAAAAATGGTTAAAAACTTAATTGAAAATGAAAAAAGTACAAAAAAAGTTTCTACTTTAAGATCTCGTGCAATAAATGAAACTATTGCAGGTGATTGTGGGGGTTCTGCAACAAAAGTTGGAACACATGATAGTGGAGATGATGACCTTGTCTATACTTATAATGATTATTGTGTACAAAGTGGTACAAAACAAACTGTTTTAAATGGAGTACTAAATTCATTTACAGATGGCGAACCAAGTGTAGATGGACCTATAATGCAAAGTATTTCAGCTACAACAAATGCAAGTGGATTATCCATGACTACAACTGTTGATGAAGAGATAAGTAAAGAAATACTTCACTTAAATAACTTTTTATTTACTAATTCAGGAAACTTATCAGCTGATTTAATAAAAACTGTATCTTCAACTAATGGTACATACGAAGTAAGAAATGTTAATATTGTAACGGGAAGTAATAATGATCAAAGTTTTATTCAAGTTAACAGTGCTACATATATTGATCCTGATGTTGGAACTGTGACTATGACAACTACACAAATTCCTACAGGAGATACTGCAACTGGTTTTGCTTCAATAACAGTAAGTAGTGGAGGCAGTACTGCAATATTTAGTACAGATGACGTAAGTAGTGGTATTTTTACATTAAAACAAAATGGAAAAACTATTGGTGCTCTGGATTGTTTAGCACTTCAAGTAAATTAACTCAAATAACGTTTGATATAGTTTTTATATCAGACGTATTGAGGAGGATTAGTGTACAAAATTACTTATAATTATGCAACAAGAAATATTATCAGAACACCTTTGAGATCTTTTTTTACAGTATTTAGTATTGCAATGATTTTTAGTATGTATATATTATTAACTGCTGTTGCAGACTCTTTTACGGGAGGTTTTAATAAATTAATAAAGCAAGAAAATATTGATATTATAATTCAATCAAAATTTTCAGCAACACCACTTTCCTCTTCCATCTCAAAAGAAGACTTTAAAGCTATTGTATCAAATGATGCTATCTCTAAATATATAGGATTCGTAATAGGTAAAAAACGGTTTAAAGATCGTAATATAACATACTTACTAGGAATGGATAACTTTGAGCAAGTTTCAAAAAAACTTGGAATAACATTAAAAAATGGACGCTTATTTAATTCAGGGACGAATGAAATTTTAATGGCCGAAAGATTATTACAAATTAGAGAGCTAAAAATAGGTGATGAAGTTACACTATCTGCAAAAAATCACTTCAAAATAGTTGGTACATATCATTCTTGGGTAAGTTTTTTTAATAGTAGTATTATAGGTGATTTGAAACAAATAAGAAAACTACTAAAAAGAGAAAACAAAACTAATATGCTCTTCCTTATTTTAAAAGATAGTGAAAAAAGTGAAGAAATAATTAAAGAAATAAATCATTCATTTAATGATCTTTATGCAATTAAAAGTGGTGATTTTTCTCAAGCTTTAGGGGCAATGAAAAATATCTTTTACCTATCTGATATTATAGCTATAATTACTCTGATAATTGCATCTGCAATTTTAATTAATACTTTTTTAATGGCTGTATATCAACGTACAAAAGAAATTGGTATATTAAGTGCAATTGGATGGACGAGAAGAATGATTATCTCTATGTTTATTACAGAATCTGTTATCTTATCAATTATTGGAGGAATAGTTGGCTTTATATTATCTTTAGGGATGTTATTTTACCTAAAAGAAAATTACTCAAATATAGGCTTTCTACTACCAGAAGGATTAAGTATATTACAGTTTTTTTACACACTTCTAATGTCACTTTTAATTGGTATTATAAGTGCTATTATACCTGCAATTTATGCAACAAAGATAGCTATTACAAAGGCAATTTATCATGAATAATATACTAAAAATAGATAGTCTTTATAAAACATATGAGAAAGGAGACAAAGCAGCAATAAATAATGTCTCATTAGCACTACAAGAAGGTAAGATTTATGTTTTAATGGGTAGCTCAGGATGTGGGAAAAGTACTTTATTAAATTTAATTGGAACACTAGATACTCCTGATAGTGGAGAAATTTTTTACAAAGACAAGAATTACAAAAGCTTTCATACTACAAACCAATTTCGCAGTAATATTATTGGTTTTGTTTTTCAATTCCATCATTTAATACCAATTCTAACACTAAAAGAAAATATTGAGACAGCAATGATTAATATAAAACAAAAGAATAAAGAAAAAAAAGCAAAAGATTTACTTGAAAGACTAGGACTTAAGTCACAAATTAATTCTTTAGCAAATTGTGTTTCAGGAGGGGAAAGACAAAGAGCAGCAATTGCAAGAGCATTAGCGAATAATCCCAAACTAATTTTAGCAGATGAACCAACGGGAAATGTTGATACACAAACAACTCATTTAATTTTAAAAGAGTTATTAAAATTTAATAAAAATACACAATGTACGATGTTAATCGCAACTCATGATTTAGAAGTTGCAAAAATTGCTGATGTAATATTTAAAATGTCTGATGGTAAAATAGTTGGAGAAGAAATAAGGAATAAAGATGAAAAAAGTATCACAATATAAAAACATATACTTAAATAATCTAGATTTTTTTGCTTTTACAAATACTTTATTATTTCTTATGATGACAATTTTTGTTTATTCTAAACGATTTATTAGTTATAGAGGAGAAGCAAATTTATACGAATTTTATTTCTACGCAATTGTGATTTTTTTAACTATTTCATATACTTGGTTAAAATTCCGTCATTTGCAAATAAATAGAATTATTCTAATATTAGTAGAAATAACAATATTAATGCACTTTTCTGGCGCATTTATTGAAGTTAATGGTTCAAGGCTTTATGATTTTAGATTATTTGATATTCGTTATGATAAGTTTGTCCATCTGATTAATTCAATGATTGGATCTTTTGTAGCAATTTATTTTTTTATTAAAAATGACTATAAAATAACACGTCTAACTCTTTGTGTAGTAGTACTATGTGTTCTAGGAATTGGTGCAATAATCGAAATACTAGAATTTATTGTTACATTGACTGTAACACATAATGGAGTTGGAAGCTATATTAATAATATGTCAGATTTAGTTGCTAATCTTATAGGTTCACTAATAGGAATCACTTTATATTCAACATATGAAAATAATAAAAGAAAACAATAATCATATAATTCTAGCAATAACTGAAATTATAGCTATAATATTAATATATTACATAGTTGCATGGCAATTAATCCATTATATATTGGAACATAAGTTATGGCAAATTATTCTAATATGGTTTTTAGGATTAATATTTATTTATTATTTACTTTTTATATCATCGAAGCTTCATAATGAAACATTAGAAGAGAAAGGATTAGGGAAAGCTACAAGTTTTTTTATACGCATTGATAATTTCAAATCATCAGCTCCAATTTATCTTTTTATCACCTTTTTAATATTTATTATCTTAATAATAATGACTTATATAAAATATAATTCTTTTGAGTTTGAAGTAAACTATTACAGTATTTTTCTCAAACTATTCTTTTATTTTATTAGTGCAACTATCCAAGCATTAATATTTTTTTCTTTTTTATTATTACGTATTCAATATGTAGTTTATTACTTTTCACTTCCATACAAAAAAATGATTACAGTAGTAATATTCTCATTACTTTTTAGCCTCTCCCATTATCCAAATTTTAAACTTATCATTTTAACTTTTTTCTTTGCAGTTTTACTAGGATATACTTTTATAAAAAAAAGAAATCTTTTTTGGATAATTATTATTCATACTATTATGGGAACATACCTACATCGTATTTATCAAATGCATATGAAGATAGGTATACTATATGGAACTGAAGAAAGTTTTTTTAGAAAAACAATTCCAGGAGTAGAAAACTTGATAGGAAACCTATGGTAAATATGAACAATTACTTTTGAATTGGAAAATCCCTGTTATAATATATTTTAAAGTTTTTTGTAATAGCTTTATTAATTAACTTATAAAAAAGTTCATTTGCAATTATATCTCCACAAATTGAGACACCATCAAGTTCAAATTCACTATTTACTTCATCAACTAAATTGGCTAAAAAATAAGAAAAACTTTCTAAATACCCTAGGCTTAATGTTTTATCATCAACCCCAGCAAGTTTGAAACTTATTCCACTTTGAATGAATTTATTAATATTAAACTCTTTATTAAATATCTTATTTGAATCAAAAAGCTTATAGTCAATTCTAGGCCCTTTTTCTAAAATTGCATTAGATGCATTTTCAAAAATAATATTTTTTGATAAAATATTTTTTTCAAATCCTAAAATAATTGATGCAATATTCCATAAAGAATAAATTGATTTTTTGTTAAACTTACTTATATCATAATTAATTGCAGTTTTATATTCTAAAGGAAAAATTTCTTTATAGTTTCCAATTAATTTTTTACCAATTTCATCTTCAGATATTTTTTCGAAAATCTCACTTATTGATTCAGGAATTTTATAATTTAATATATCAAGCATTCCATCTATTTTCTTTGAATATAAACATATATTATCATCATATGTAGAAGAACAAAAAAGGTTTAAAATCGATTTACTATGTAATTCATTTTCTTCTAATAAAACCATAAATTGTGCTTTTGATTTTTCATCAAATTTATTATATATCTCGTCTAACTTTTTATAATAATTTTCATTTTCTAAAATTAAAACCTTTGAATCATTTATAGTAATTTTAGGAACTAAGATATTTATATCATTAGTTAAATAAGTTAACTCCAAATCAAAATCAGGCAAATTGTCATACGTCACAAAAGCAATACCAAATCTACACAATTCTTTAGATAGTAAATATAATATCAAACTATTTGGACAATTTATATTGATTTTGTCTATATTGATATTATTGTTTGTTTTATAAATTCCATTAATATTAAAATCTACCATAGGTTTTTCAATGCTTAATAAAGCAACAGTTTTTTCTTTAGAAGATACAACTAACTTTGATAATTCATTTATATCAGTACATAAAATATTTTTATTTTCATTTAATTCATTACTTAATTTGCCATATATGAATTCTCCATTCGGAGTTTTAATTTTTATTCTTTTCCCTTCGCTTATTTTTAAAGCTAATAATCCAAATAATTCTTTATAATTTCTATATTCTAATATATTATTATCTTCTAGAATTTTCAACTCATTTACATCACAAGTTGTACCACAAATATCACAATCGAAAAAAGGATTATAGTAATTAATTGATTCTTTATCTTCAATATTATTTAAACAATTTGAGCAATGTGGCAGTTTAAACTCATCTAAAATTATTTCATAATCTTTATTTGGTATTTCTGGTACAACTTCTAAAGTAAAGTTCTTCAAATATATTGACATCGGTAATTCGTTTGATAATGCATCTGAAACATTTAATAATTTTTCTTCTTCATCTTCTATATACAAGAAAATAAAATCTTTTTCTCTTAAAACTTTATACTTTATGTCTCTTTTTTTTAAAATATTATCAAGAAAACTTACTAACGTATTATTATTTGAATGGTATTCAAACTTATATTCTAGGACCATGAACAATATCCCTTTTAAATGAAATTTCTGATATCTCTTCTATTGTGATATCTTCTTTTTTTGTCTTTACTTCTATATCTAAATCTTTTATTGCATTTACAATAGTATTTTCCATTGTTAATACAGCTTTGATGATTTCTTCACTTAGATCAAATGTTGTATCATCAGCAACTCTTTTAGGAATCACACCTAAAACACTTGTAGAAGGTAAGTCTCCATTCATTTTAATCATATTAAGTGTTTGAAGCATTTCAACCTCATGAGCACTTCCTTGCCAATCAATCTCTTCTGGAGCATTTAAATAATCAAAAAAGTATACATCTCCAGGCTTTGAATTAAGGGCATCAATACAATCAACTACAAAAACTTTATCATATTTAATGATTTCAGGAATTAGCCTTTGTGCTAAGGTTCCACCATCAACTATACTTACTGTATTAGATAATGAAGAGAACTCATATTTTTCATCTAAATAATGAATAAAATGAGCTCCGATTCCTTCATCTTGGAATAGGATATTTCCTATTCCTAGTATTAAAATATTCATTCTTCTTTTTTCTTTTTCTTTTTATGCCATGTGTATCCACTAAAGATAGCATCCATTGCACCTGATTTTCCATACACTGAATTAAATACCGCCATATAAATATGAATTGGAATAAATAGTAAGAATATCCACATTGTGATATGGTGTATTTCTCTAACAATTGCTAATCCACCCATCCATACTTCAAGTGGTCTAAGTAAATCAAAAATCATTCCTCCAAAACCATCATGATATACATGCATATGAAGAATTAATCCTGTAATAGATATTACAAATAATGTTACAAAAATCATAAAATATGCGATAAATTGTAAAGGATTATAAATACCTCTTGCTTCTGGATGAACTCCAATTAGCATATAATATTTAATTTGTTGTATCCAAACTCTAGGATTAATAAAATCAAAAAATGACATTCTTTCGTTTCTACTATGTCTATCAAAAATAAAAAGATAACTTTTTACCATTGTAGAAGCAATTAAAATAAACCCAAAAACAATATGCCAAAATCTCCATAATGCATTCATGAAATTTGTTGGTTCACCACTTACATATGGTGTTAAAAAAGGATCTGCAATATAAAATCCAGTTACAACAAGAACTAACATTGTTACAACTCTTACCCAGTGATTAAATCTTAGAATCCCTGAAAACTCATACTTCTTTTCAATCATTTGTTATCCTTTTTTCTAACAACTACTACCGTAAACTGGATCAACTTTATATGTTCCTAAATCTTTACCTTTAGTATCCATAACATGAACAGCACAAGCAATACAAGGGTCAAAACTATGAATAACTCTAATAATTTCAAGTGGTTGTCTAACATCTTGAACTTTCATACCAATTAAATTTGATTCATATGGACCTTTTAATCCTCTTGAATCCTCCGGACCTGCATTCCAAGTAGAAGGTACAACTGCTTGATAATTTTCAACTACACCATTTTTAATTCTAATCCAGTGAGATAACATACCTCTTGGAACATCACCAATGAATCTTCCTTTATATTCTTTATCTTTATCAATAGTATATGTAGTACAAGTATCTTGGTCAACTTTTAAATTTTCAATTAAAGTATTAAATGTTTCTAATCCATTATCAATAATTGCTTTAGTTTGAAGTGCTCGTGCTGCAGTTCTACCTAAAGTAGTAAATAATGCTGCAGTTGGTAAACCAGTTATTTCTAAAAATTCATCAACAACTTTTTTAATCTTTTTATTTCCACTTGCATACGAAACTAAAACAGCGGCAAGAGGTCCAACTTCCATTGCTTTACCATCATATCTTGGAGATTTAATCCAAGAGTACTTCCCTTTTTCATCAATAGTTTTACTATGAATTTCTTCACCATCAGGACCAATTGTCATAGCTTCATTCATTCCAGTATATTTTGGATTTGTTTTACCATCATAAGGATGTAAAGGCTCATCATCTTCATACCAAGAATGTGTTGCTTCTTCTGTAATTAAATCTTCATTTATTGGATGAACTTTTGAAAGATCTCCATTCATAATAATACCAGTATCAAAAAGATATTCTGTTCTATTTAATTGCATCTCTTTATAAGACATAAAATTCATAGTCCCTGCTTCGCTTGTAACACTAGGTTCATTTGCAAATGCTTTTCCAGCCATAACAATATCAGCGTAATATGCATGTTCAATAAAGTTTGCAACTTCTTTATATTTAGTTAAATACTCACCCATTCTAGATGGATCTAATAAATCCATAATACAAGTTACTCCACCAACAGTCAAACTTTGAGGATGTGGCTGTTTCCCGCCAAATATTGCCATAAGTTGAGCAGCTGTTCTTTGAACCTCAAGTGCTTTTAAATAATGAGAAAGTGCGATTAAGTTTTGCTCAGGAGTTAAATTAAATGTTTTATGCCCCCAATATGCATTCGCAAATGGTCCAAGTTCACCTTTATCAACAAATGCTTTTACTCTATCTTTAACTTTTAATAAATCATTTTCACCAGTAGCTATTGGATATTTAGTATATTTAAATGCTTCTTTAGAAGCTTTGGCTGGATCTGCATCAAGTGCAGAAACAACATCGACCCAATCTAGTCCATGTAAATGATAAAAATGTACAACATGGTCATGCATAAATAGTGCTTGATTCATTAAGGATCTTGTTAGTTTTGCATTTAAAGGAGGAGTAATTTTAAGAGCATCTTCAACTGCTTCAATCCCAGCTCGATAATGTGAATAAGTACATACACCACAAATTCTTTGCATTAAAAAACCTGCATCTCTCGGATCTCTATTCTTTACAATAGTTTCTAAACCTCTCCATAAAGTAGAAGAGGAATAAGCATTTTGAATAACATTATTTTCATCTACTTCTACTTCTACTCTTAAGTGTCCCTCAATTCTTGTAATAGGGTCTACAATAATTCTTTTATTTGCCATAATTAATGTTCCTCATCTTCTACTGGATTTTTTACTTTTGAAATAGCAGCATGTGCAGCAATACCTATAGCAGCAGTAGTCAAAATACCAACACCTATTTTATCCGCTGTAGCATCAGCTCCACCACCACCAAATACAGTGTTATATAATTTGTCAGCAACAGGTTCTTCAAGAGGTCCCATTGCATCCCAGAAATCTGGTTCAGAACATCCAATACATCCATGTCCAGCTTGAATTGGCCAAGAAGTATGTTGATTAAATTTATTTTTTGAACAATTATTAAATGTGTATGGTCCTTTACAGCCTACTTTATATAAACAGTAACCTTTTTTAGCACCTTCATCACCAAATTCTTCTACAAACTCTCCAGCATCAAAATGACCTCTTCTTTCACATAAATCATGAATTCTAAGTCCATAGGCCCATTTTGGTCTATTATATGCATCTAAAGCAGGAAGTGTTCCATAAAGAATATAATGAAGTAATGTACCAACAATATTTTTCTCACTTGGAGGGCATCCTGGTACATTGATAACACTCTTATTTGTAACTTTTGATAAAGCAACTGCACCAGTTGGATTAGGAATGGCAGCTTGAACTCCACCAAATGAAGAACATGTACCAATTGCAAAAATTGCTTTTGCATGTTCTGATGCTAATTTTGCACTATGTTCACCAGTATTACCATGACCACCAATTGTAAGATAGAAGTCATTTTCACCACTTGGGATTCCACCTTCTACCATAAGAATATAATTACCCTTATACTTTTCAATTGCATGCTCTAAGTTTTGCTCTGCTTGCCAACCTGCACTAGCCATTAATGTTTCATGATATTCTAATGAAATATAATCAAAAATCAATGAATCAATTGTTGGAGCATCACTTCTTAAAAGAGATTCAGAACATCCTGTACACTCTGCCATATGTAACCAAATAATTGGTAGCCTATCACTTAACTCCGCTGCTTTTGCAACTAATGGTGTAAAGTTACCAGGAAGGGCTAGCATTGCTGTTATTGCTGTAGCCCATTTCATAAAGTCTCTTCTACTTACACCCTTTTCTTCTAAAACTGAAGGTATTGATTTTGTATCATCTAATTTAGGAAGTTTTTCTAAATCTTCTAAACGTTTAGATAATTTGTTAAATAAATTTAAATCTTTCACTTATGTTCCTTTTCAAGATTTATATCTTATGAATAATCATTCATTCATTTACTAAAATGTATTCTATATAAATTAGAATATAAAAAAATTGAGCAAAGTCAATAAATGAATGATTATTCATTTAATAGCAGAAATCTTACATGACTTAAACTTAACTTTAAATAAAATTTTAACCATTCTTTTATATTTAGTTATAATAAGTAACACTAATACTTTATAGTGGCATAATCGTGACAGTTAGGAGTCTTAGAATAGATTTTAGTACATAATTTTTACATAATAGTTTTGTTAATTTTATAATTTTTTTTGATATAAAATCACTAAAAAATCTGAAAGATTTAATGATTAAATTTTAGATATTCATTAACTAAATAAATCTTATATAAAACTATCATCTAATAATATAGGAATACAAGTATTTAAAAGAAGTGTCTATTTATAAAATCAACACTTCCTTTTAATATTTAATAATCCAAAGGATATTCTTCAGGAATTGAAACTCTATAAGTTTTTAATTCTTTTTTTAACTTTGATAATAATATAGAATTAGCAAACATATTTCCACAAAGAATTATATCTTTTGCTTTTAGTTCTGAGTTAATTTTTGAAACATTATCTTTTACAAAATCACTCAAACTTTCATAAAATGAATATGCAATCATGGTATCTTCAACTGCAGCCATTTTATAACTCATTGCACTTTGGATTATTTTCCTATAGTCTAAATAGTTTTTACCATCAATTTTAACTATATTCATATCAATTTGAAGTCCACTTTTCCCATTATATAAAAGTGCAGTATCTTCAAATTGTTTATAATCTTTCATTCCTAATAAATAAGCAAGAAGATTTAAAATAGATTCAAAACCATCTCTATCTGTATCCTTAAACTCTTTTTCGAAATATTGGGGAAATTTATTTTTATAATTATCAATCAGTCTATAAGTATTCTCATCTATACTTTTTATATCTTCTAAGCAATTATCAATATTATTAATTACATTAGGAATATAAATAACATCTTTTTCACCAACTGTTGGAACATTTACCTTTATAGCAGATTCATCACTTTGATATGAAAAATAAATTCCAATGCTTGGTGCAATTCTTTTATTAAATTGTGCTAAACATGCTTTGTAAACTGAACCATATTCTTCAAAATAATCACTACTTGAATTAACTTTTCTATTTAATGTATATTCATACTTAGGAAATAAACCTTTTTCTCCATGTACAACTATATTTTGTTTGTCATTATATGTTACTTTTAAACCATCTTGATAAACTTCATCATTAACATATAGTAGATAATCAACTCCAACTTCTTTTAAAGCTTGTGAGAAAAGTACTGTTTCTCTATCATCAGGAATTTTTGCATATATAAATCTAGTATTTGAGTATTCATTATTTTTATTTTGTAAGAGTTTAAATTTTAATTTAACTAATGGTCTCTCAATTGAACACAACAATTGTAAATCTTTAGGCGAGATATCCAAAAGATTTTTGATATTGTTAATATTTGTAATTAAAAGTTTCACTTCGTAATCTTTAGACTCAAACTCTTCTCTTAATTCCTTAGAAGGTAAGAATAGATCTTTTAAACCATTATGAGTTTCAAATCTTGAAATACCACCATCTTTTATCTTATTTATATCATTTGAAAAATCAATAGGGTCTTCTTCTAAAATAGAATTAATTTCATCATTTGTAAGTAGTGTAAGATTTACTTTTACTTCTTTATCTTCTAATTCAGTATGTGCATTAAAATCAAA
>Ga0193963_1001170_pt1 | contig 13315 bp, 10 predicted proteins | sample FB_6_MG_FD_140359 | JGI IMG/M metagenome (GOLD analysis project Ga0193963, IMG submission 140359) | Microbial mat bacterial communities from the Broadkill River, Lewes, Delaware, United States - FB_6_MG | ecosystem: Environmental > Aquatic > Freshwater > River > Microbial mats | place: USA...
AATATTTGCAATAGCTTTAAATAAAAAAGCTGGTGGATTTTTAAAATCTTATGGATTTGTTTTAGAGATGTTTGGGGCTATTTTAGTACTGCTACTTGGTAGCTTTTTGCTACTTTCGCAGTACTAATAAGTTAAGTCTTACTTTCTAGAAGCGCGTTTACGCTCATTTTCTGTAAGGTATTTTTTACGAATACGAATATTCTCAGGAGTAACTTCTAGAAGTTCATCATCTTCGATCCATTCTAATGCACGCTCTAGTGACATATCACGTGGCGGAACAAGTTTAATTGCATCATCAGCACCAGAACTACGTACATTTGACTGTTGTTTTCCTTTAATAGGGTTAACAGTTAAGTCATTATTTTTTGCATGCTCACCGATAATCATACCCTCGTAAACTTTTGTCTGAGGTTTAATATACATTACACCACGGTTTTGTAAATTAAAGATAGAATAAGCTAGTGCTTCACCGTTTTCACTTGATACTAAAGCACCGTATGAACGAGAGTCAACTTCGCCGCTAAACGGACGGTATTCAATGAATGAGTGATTCATTACACCCTCACCTTTAGTGTCAGTTAAGAACTGTCCACGGAAACCAATTAGTGAACGAGCAGGGATCTCAAACTCGATACGCTGGAAACCTTGACCCATTGGAACCATTGATTTCATTTCAGCTTTACGCTTACCAAGACGCTCAATTACAGTACCGCCTAGATCTTCAGGTACATCGATAACCAAGTGCTCAAACGGCTCACATTTAACACCCTCGATCTCTTTACGGATAACTTCCGGACGAGAAATTCCAAACTCAAAACCTTCACGACGCATATTTTCAGCAAGAACAGTAATTTGAAGCTCACCACGACCTGAAACTTTAAATTTACCCTCACCAACAACTTCGTACTTCATAGCAACGTTTGTATTCATCTCAGCTTCAAGTCTGTCTTTGATCTTGTTTGAAGTAACGTGTTTACCTTCTTGACCTGCAAGTGGAGAATCATTTACTGAAAATACAACAGTTAAAGTTGGCTCTTCGATGTGCATAGGATCTAGTGCAACTGGATTGTTAGGATCACAAATAGTATCTCCAACATCGATAGTCTCTAAACCAGCCATTGCAACGATGTCACCAGCTTCTGCTTCTTCTATTTCCATACGGTTAAGTCCATGGAAACCAATAAGTTTAGTAACACGACCTTTAACCATTTCACCGTCAGCCTTTGCAAGCATAACATTATCGCCTTTTTTGATTGTACCGTTAAAAATACGGCTAATACCGATTTTTCCTACATAGTTGTCATAATCAAGTGTAAAAACCTGAGCTTGAGCTGGATTATCTTTATCACCCTCAGGTTCTGGGATGTGTTCTAAGATAGTTTCAAATATACATTGAAAATCTCCACCCTCTTCATCCATATCTAATTTAGCAATACCATCACGAGCAGCTGCATAGATAACTGGGAAATCTTGTTGTTCATCAGTTGCATCCATATCAGCAAAAAGATCAAACATCTCATCGACTACACGATCAGGATCAGCTGATGGTTTGTCTATTTTGTTAATAACAACGATTGGTTTTTTACCCATCGCTAACATTTTTTTAACAACAAATTTTGTTTGTGGCATAACACCTTCGTATGCATCTACTAACACTAACACACCATCAACCATTTTTAAAACACGCTCAACTTCACCACCAAAATCGGCGTGACCCGGAGTATCTATGATGTTGATCTTATGATCTTTATATCTAATAGCTGTGTTTTTTGAAAGGATCGTAATCCCACGCTCTTTTTCTAAATCGTTACTATCCATAGCACGTTCATCATGTTGTTCATGATCCCCAAATGTACCAGACTGCTCTAACAGTCCATCAACCAATGTAGTTTTACCATGGTCAACGTGTGCGATAACAGCAATATTTCTAATATTTTGCATTGCAATGTTCCTGAGATAAATTTTTCGCGATTATACCCAAATAAATGTTATATTCTTGTAAAACAAATGGTATAATTACTTAAGAGACAACAAAATAAGCTTAAATCTTAATATATCTTTTCTCAGGATAAAAGTAGTAAATATGGTTAGTTATCCAAATAAATTAGAAATTATCTTTGATTATCTAATAAAAAATGGTATTAAACCAGTAATAGTAGGTGGCTATGTACGCGACTACTTTTTAAATAAAAAAAATAACAATAACAAATACTTAGTTAAAGATATAGATATAGAGTTATACAATGCTACATCTTTTGATCAGATCGAGTATATTTTAAAGAAGTTTGGTAATCCAAACATAATAGGTAAAAGCTTCGGAGTAATCAAACTAGATCTTGATGAAGTTGAAATTGATTTTTCACTTCCAAGAGTTGAAAATAAAATATCATCTGGGCACAAAGGCTTTAATGTATCTACCTATCCTAACCTTTCATACCTTGAAGCAAGTTCTAGAAGAGACTTCACTATAAACTCAATAGGATTTGATGTACTAAATAAAAAAATACTAGATCCACACAGCGGTTTAAAAGATTTAAAGAAAAAAAAGCTAAAAATTGTCAATGAAAAAACATTTGTTGAAGATCCACTAAGAATTTTAAGAGCTATGCAATTTTGTGCTAGATTTGAATTAGAACCGGATAATGACCTAATAAAAATAGCTTCAAATATGTGCAAGAAAGGGCTCTTAAATGAGCTAGCTCAAGAGAGAATATATGAAGAGTTTAAAAAACTTTTTATAAAATCTAAATATATATCTAAAGGTTTAAACTTTTTAAAAAATGTAGATGGGTTCCTATATTTTAATGAACTTAAAGAAATTAAAAATAGTTGGCAAGTTACACTTAGATATATTGATAATGTAAATAGAAATATTTTTGATGATAACACTAACATAACTATTTTGTTAGCAATCCTTAGCTATAAGATGGATCAAATAACTAAAGAGAGCTTTTTAAATAAGATTACTTCAAAAAATTCTATACTTAGAAGTATAGATCATATTCACCATGTAAACAAATATTTAGACAAAAACTTATCTGTTATAAAATACTCAATAGTAAAAGATCTTAATCTAAGTATTTTAATAGAATATCTACGTGCAAAAGAGTTCTCAAAAGAGACTTTAGATAAAGTAAAAAATATTAAACCCATTGTTCATGGTAGGGATCTTATAAAAATTGGCATGAAAAAATCTAAAGATTTTAAAGATTTTTTACAGTTGCTCTATGAATTGCAAATAAATAAGAACTTTAGTTAAGTGTACGCATCTTATCTGCTTGATCTGATTTAAAATTTATTTTATCTATAGTTAAACTAATCGATTTTTTTATCTTTTTTTCATAGATCTGTTTGTTTTCTTTGTCATACTTTTTTATTATATCTGTATATATTTCTAAGAAGTTTTGGACAAGTTCTAAAATATTTATACTGATCTTTTTGCTTCCCAAAATTAAAAGTATAAGATCAAATACTTTTTTCTTTTTAGAATCCATATCATCATCTCTTAAATAATAATGAGATGTATTTTTATTTATACCTTTAAGTTTATTTACTATTTCTGAGAGTCCATACTCGCTGAGTTTATATTCATCAAACTTTCCGTTTACATAAAGTCTCATCTCACCGAGATCCATTTTTTCGATTTTTTTTAATAGTTTTTCATTTTCTGATTCTTTTTTTGAATCTTTTACATTTCCTAACATAGAGTTAAATAAACCCATGACGAGACCTCTTTATATAGATAATTTACTAACTATTTTCTCACTTTTTCACTGTCTATCTCTACAACTGTATGGACATTTCCTCTTGGGTTATAATCGGCTATTAGTTTCATATATTTAGGTTTTAGTTTCTCATCTAAAAGGTCATAAATCTCATTAGCAGCACCTTCATGTGATATATGTTTACTCATAAATGAATTTATATATAACTTTATTGCCTTTAACTCAACAACCCATTCATTTGGTATATACTCTAAATATATAGTAGCAAAATCTGGATATCCACTTCTAGGACATAAAGACATAAACTCTGGAAGTGTGATCTTGATCAAATAATCTTTCTTATGCTCATTTGGCCAAATTTCAAAGTCCTTTTCAATATCAAACTCTTTTATCTCTTTTTCACCGTATTTCATTGCTTTTCCTTCATTTTAACTTTCATATGCAATTTCTAAATCAGAGAGATATTTTCCTTGTATATAGTCAACATCTTTATTTTTTATCATAGCATATGTTTTTTTATTTTCTATCATCTTCATCCAAATCTTAGTATGACTATTTTTAACCATCTCACTAAAACCACCAACTATGTTTTCATAACTTTTATTATTTATTTCTTTAGTATATACACTATCAAGTCTTATAGCATCTACATCTAATTCTCTTAAATACAAAAAACTAGACTGATACGTTCCAACCTTATCTATAGTTATTTTTATACCTATTTTTCTCATGTTATTTAATATCTCTGCATATCTTTGAGTATATGAATAATACTCTTTTTCACTAAGTATAAACATTATTCTATTTTTTGTATGTGGGTTTATCTCAAGTAATTCTTTAACTTTTAAATAAAAATTTCTGTTTCTTATAGAAGTTGGAGATATACTTAGTGCTAGTGTAACATTGCTCTCTTTATTACATTTTTCTACACTTTTTTGAAGAATCATATAATCATAATCACTCATCAATCTAAGCCTGTTTAATATTTTTATATAAGACTTTTGATGCATAAATTTTCCATCAGGTCTTTTTAATTTTACAAAGCACTCACGCATAACAACTTCATCATTTTCATATATATCTTGTTTAAACAGTACAAATTTTTTATGTCTTATTGCATTGATAACACATTGTTCTAAGTCATTTGGCTTTAAATCTTCATTTATGTATTCATCATCAAATTTTTTATGCTTTTCAAACTCTTTCATCTCAAATAAATTTTCTATCATATACTCAAGATCATTTGAAAAAGATGTATCATTTAGTGCAAAATGTAATTTTACTTCTATATCATCGATCTTTAATTCATCTGCTTTTAGATTCATAAGCTCAATTATTGTAAAGTAATTACTACTATTTCCTTTTAATCCAACTATAAAATCTCCACCTTTTACGTGACCTATAGGAAAATTTGTAATTTTATTATCTTTTAAATACTCACAGATCCATGATCCAACTTCGTTTAAAACCTTATCGCCACTTTTAATGCCATATCTATTATTTATATCATTTAAATTATCTAATGAGATGAGTACTAATGTATATTCATTGTTTGTTAGTAGCTCTTTTTTTATGTATTTGTAAAGATATGATCTTGTAAACATTTTTGATACATCATCAGTTATTTTTGTTTCAAAACCACTATATATGAGATAAAAAATAAAATATACACCAAAAATAAGTGCTAGTAAAGATTCAACATAAAACGCAATATCTAAATTTTCATAATTACTTATAAAAGTGTGGATTACTAAAGCAAATATAAGAGCAAAGATGGGCAAACCCATCCTTAACGCTAATTTGAAGCGATATTCACGCTCTTTTATCTCTGGAAGGTACATTTTTTAAACGTCTAAGTGTTTAACATCTTTTGCGTGAGTTTCTATGTAGTTACGACGAGGTTCAACTTCATCACCCATAAAAAGTGTAAATGCATCTGATGCTACCTCTGCATCTTCTATAGTTACTTGTAAAAGTGTACGATTTTCAGGTGTCATAGTAGTCTCCCATAGCTGTTCAGGATTCATCTCACCTAAACCTTTGTAACGCTGAATATATGCACCTTTTTTCGCATATGCAGTTACACTCTCTAGTACATCTAAAATATCTTCTTCAAAATTTACATCCCACTCTTTTATCTTGTTATATACAAAATTAGCTTCATTAAAATGTGGTGCAGCAAAAAGATCATCATTTATTAGTAACTCTTCCATACCATCATTTGTTTGAACAAAAATATGGATAGATTCGTCACTTATAGTTTTTGTAAGTATATTATTTCCATTTTCAGTTAAAAACTTCTCAACTTCAACATACATTTTTTCATATGGTAAACTTACTAGATCTGGATTTTCAATAAAATTACGGATCAGATCAATCAGAGCATAACGACGTTCTAAAGCTTCAAGTGAAGTACGATAATGATCAACCATTTTAAAATATGCAACTAAGTCATTTTGTCCAATAGACTCAACTTCTAATGACTCAATACCATTTTCAATAAGATAATCGTTTAAAGTTCTGTCATTTTTAAAGTATATCTCTTTTTTACCTTTTCTATAAAGATATAAAGGAGGCTGAGCAAGATATAAATAACCATTTTCTATAACATCTCGATAATATCTAAAGAAAAATGTTAAAAGAAGAGTTTGAATATGAGATCCATCAACATCGGCATCCGTCATTATTATGATCTTGTGATAACGAAGTTTCTCTTCATTATACTCTTCACCGATTCCACAACCCATAGCTGTGATCATATTTGTGATCTCATCAGATTTTAAGATCTTCTCTAAGCGAGATTTTTCAACATTTAAAATCTTACCTTTAAGAGGTAATATAGCCTGATACACACGATCACGACCCATCTTAGCTGAACCACCCGCAGAATCTCCCTCCACTAGATAAAGTTCACAAATAGATGCATCTTTACTTTGACAATCTGCAAGTTTACCAGGAAGTGTACCAACACTCATATTATCTTTACGACGAGTTAGTTCTCTTGCTTTTTTAGCAGCTTCACGCCCACGAGCTGCTGCTAATGATTTTTGAACAATTGCTTTTGCTTCTAATGGATTTTCTTCAAAATATTTTGAAAGTATCTCATAAGAAGATTTTTGAACTAAAGGTCTAACATAAGTGTTTCCAAGTTTACCTTTTGTCTGACCCTCAAACTGAGGTTCTGGTACACGAGCTGATACTATAGCGATTAAACCCTCACCAGTATCATCGCCTGAGATCTTTACATCTTTCTCTTTAGCCGCACCGTTTTGAGTGTTGTATGTAGATATAACACGTGTTAGTGCTGCACGAAAACCAGCTTCGTGTGTACCACCATTTGGAGTACGAATATTATTAACAAAAGATGCAACTTTTTCATCATATCCATCATTGTACATTAAAGCTATATCAAATTCTATATCTTCAATTTTTCCAGAAAATGCATATGGCTGAACCATCTCTTGTTTTTTGTTCATATCACTAACATATTGTTTAATACCACCCTCAAAGTGGTAAGTCTCTTTAACTCCACTACGTTCATCTTCAAAAATTATAGTTATAAAAGGGTTTAAGTAAGCAAGCTCTTTAAAACGACGAGCTAAATATTCATATTCGAAAGTAACTGTTTCCGTAAATATTGATGGATCTGGAGAAAAAGAAATAGTTGTACCAGTTTTACGAGTTTTTCCAGTTATTTCTAAAGCTTGTTGAGGAATACCAAGTTTGAAATCTTGTTCATGAATTTCACCATTTCTATGGATAGTCATGTGAAGATCACTAGAAAGTGCATTTACAACAGATACACCAACCCCGTGAAGACCACCTGATACTTTATATGTATCTTTATCAAACTTACCACCAGCATGTAGTACAGTTAAAACTACAGTTGCAGCAGACATGTTTTCAGTTGGGTGCATGTCCGTTGGGATACCACGACCATTATCACTAACTGTACATTTTCCATCTTTAGTAAGTTTTACTGTGATCGTATCACAGTGACCAGCCATTGCCTCATCTATAGAGTTATCGATAACTTCATATACTAGGTGATGAAGACCACGATGTCCAGTATCACCAATATACATACCAGGACGTTTTCTAACAGCTTCTAGTCCTTTTAGGACTTTAATATTACTAGCGCCGTAATTTTGTTCCATATCTTTCTCCAATAACCATTTTTGGCATAATTGAAGATATTTTATCTAATATAAGCTAAAAAGAAGTTTTATATCTAATTAAACTTACAATACTATAGGCATTACTATTGTTTTAAAGTTTTCTTCACTTAATATAAATGGTAAATTACTTTCATTTAAACCGATTGTAAATTCACTAGAATTTATAGAGTTTAAAAAATCAAGTAAATATCTGCTGTTTACTGCTAGAGAAAATGGTTCTGTAAAATTTGTTGTGTGAGTTATATCTGTTTTAGCCTCTATGTTATCATCACTTAAACTCTCAAATGTGATAGTATTGTTTAAAAAAGTAATTTTAAGATCTGTAGAAATAGTTGTTATTTGTTTAATAGACTCGATCATTAAAGACTTAGGTAATACTAAAGTATTTGCTATATTTTTTGGAATAATTCTAGAATATTCTGGGAATTTACCATTAATTAATTTTGTGAAAAATGTATATTGATTAGAGTGTATAATTAAATTCGTATCATCATAATAAAGTTCAATATCATCAAAAAATAATTTTTGAATTTCAACTATAGCTTTTTTAGGAAGTATTATAGAAAGTTCATTTGAACTGTTGTTTGGTATTGTAACAACAGCTAGTCTTCTAGTATCTGTAGAAGCAAAATTTATTTCATTTTCTTTTATATCTATAAGAGCACCGTTTAATTCAAATTTTGGATTGTTATTGTCTATAGCAGGGGTTATTTTTTTAAGTGATTCAATTAGTGAATGTGAATTTATAGATATACGACTTTTATTTTCATATGATGGAAGTTCTGGAAAGTCATTGTATGAGTATATAGGAAGTTTAAATTTTGAGTGTGATTGTGAAAGGTGTAGGTTATCACCTTTTAGTTCAAGATCTATAATATCGTCTTTTAAAATTCTAACTATGTCTAAAAATTTTTTACCATTTGCTGTAGCTGAACCATCTTCTAATATGTTTAAATTATTTGTATTTACCATAAAACCTATTTCATGATCTGTAGCTTTTAGAGTAAGGTTTGAGTTTGATGCATTTAAATATACATGTGAAGTTATTTGAGATGTATCTTTTTTTTCTAAGAAAGGTTGAGCATGGATAAGAACGTTTTCAAGTATAGATTTTGATATTTGAATCTTCATCTGTAATTCCCTATATATTTAATAAATTTTTAGTATTAGTAGTAGGGGGATGTGAATATGTGAAAACCATAATTTAGCCCCTAAAATATGAACTTAATCGATGTGAGAAGTATCTTGAACCTTATTCACATTCGTTCACATAGTGGATTATATCTTTTTTTTTCTTTTTTTACAATTGATGTATTAATCTATAAATTTAGGTATTTTGAAAGAAGCTGAAAAAAAGGATTTAAAAAAGTTCTAGATCATTATTTTCATGAACTGAAACTCTATTTCTACCTTTTTCTTTTGCAATATATAGTGCATCATCAGCCATTGTGTAAAAACCATTTTCATCAATACAAACCTGGGAAAAGTCTACGTATAACAATCCAAGAGATATTGTTATGTATTTGGATATATTTGAACCTGAATGTAGTATGTTTAAGTCTTCTATAGCTTTTCTTATTTTTTCTGCAAATTCCAATGATTTTTTTTCATCTTGTCTTGAAAAAATAATTCCAAACTCTTCTCCTCCAAGTCTAAAAGCAAAATCACCACCCCTATTTAACAAGCTTTTTAATGTTTTTGCAACGCTTATTAATGCTTCATCACCTGCTTTATGTCCATTTGCGTCATTATATTTTTTAAAGTAATCAATATCTAGTATGATAAAAGATAAAGAAGATTTTTCCCTTTTTGCACGGTTAATTTCTCTAGAAAGTACCTCATTAAAATACCTTCTATTATAAAGTAACGTTAAAGGATCTGTTATTGAAAGTTTTTCAAAAACTTTTTTCTGTGTAATGTCATATTTAACTATAACTTCACCAATTTCAGTACCATCATCATCCAATATAGGCATTATGCTATTTTGAAACCAATATTCTCTACCCTCTGTAGTAGTTTGTTTTACTTCACCTTCTAGAGACTCTCTATTTTTGATAGCCTCTTTCACTTTTTGAACAAACTCTCTAGGTAATTCGTGTTGTTTTTGTATCATAAAATAATTATAACATTTTTTAATTACTTGAAGTTAGTTTGTTTGTAAGTTCATCAATCTTTACTTTGAAGTCTTCATCATTTTCAATTAGTTCATTTATTTTTTTAATAGTGTGCGAGATCGCAGTATGGTCTTTCATACCAAAGTATTGTGCAAGTTGAGGCATAGTGTTTTGTGTTAGTTCACGGCAAAGGTAGATAGATATACGTCTTGCATACACTATGTTTTTAGATCTACCTTTAGATGTGATCTCACTTGGTTTTATGTTTAGATCACGAGCAACAAACTTTGTGATCGTGTCGAGTGTTAGGTTTGCAGTTTTTTCTTGCATCTGATCTTTTAGTACATTTTTAGTAAAGTCAAGTGTTATATCTACATGCATTAGTTGTGAGTAAGCATGTAGTTTTGAAAGAATCCCCTCGATCTCACGAACATTACTCTCGATCACAGTAGCTATGTAGTTGATAATATCTTTTGAGAGTTTTACTTTGTTGATCTCAGATTTTTTCTCAATGATTGCTATTTTAGTTGTTAGTTCAGGTGGTTGAATATCTGCTACAAGTCCCCACTCAAATCTACTTTGTAAACGTTTTTCAAGCCCACCTATCTTTTTAGGGTGTTTGTCCGCTGTTAGTATGATCTGTTTGTTAGAGTTTCTTAGAGCTTCAAAAGTATGAAAAAATTCTTCTTGAATAGTGTCTTTGTTAGATAAAAACTGTATATCGTCTATTAAAAGAACATCACACTTACGATATTTTTCTTGAAATCTATCCATAGTTTGGTTTCTTACATGACGAATAAAATCGTTTAAAAACTGCTCAACTGTAGTATAGATTACACTCTTGCCCTGATTTTGAAAAACATTACCTGCAGCTTGCATGAGGTGAGTTTTACCAAGTCCTACACCACCGTAGATAAAAAGTGGATTGTAGATCTCACCTGCTTTTTCACTAACACTTTTAACAGCTGAATAAGCAAACTGGTTAGACCCTCCAACCATAAAATTATCAAATGTATGTGAAGGATTTAAAAGAGATTTTGTTGTATTTTTTTCATCTTTCTTTTTTGTTTTTCTTTTATCAAAACTATTTTTTAGAGCTATTTTAACACTAACGCTGTTTGATGTTTTAACTTCAAAAAGATGTTCTAGTTTTGCAGTATATTTATTTTTTATCCAGTTACATACGAGCATATTTGGTGCATAATATACAGCTAGGTCACTAGTAGATTTTTTTGTATCGTATTCTAATTGTTTAATGTAGCGATTGTATTCAATCTCTGTTATCTCTTCTTTTAGTTGTTGTAGTATTTCTTGACCAATATTCACATATATTCCTGATATTATTTATTCACATTAGATGGGAATAATAACTCAAAGTTTCATAAACTTGGGTTAAATATATTCACATATATGTGAATAATAAAAATGTGAATATGTGATTAAAGAAATTTATTGTAGAATAAATAAAAAATTGGGAGTCTGAAATTGAATAGAATATTAGTGATTGAAGATAACAAAACACTAGCAAATTTAATAGCTAAAAAAATATCTGTAGAGTTAGATGTAGAAGTTGATGTAGCTTACAATATGTCTGAGGCTAAACTTTTTTTAAAAGGTTATAAATATTTTTTAACTCTATCTGATATTAATCTTCCAGATGCCCCAAATGGTGAAATAGTTGACTATGTGATCAAAACTGGAAACCATGTGATCATTCTTACATCAAATATTGATAAAAACTTTAGAAAAAAGATGTTTGAGAAAAATATTATTGATTATATATATAAAAGTGGAGTTGAAGATATAAACTACATAATCTCAAATATAAAAAGACTTATTAAAAACTCCAAACATAAAGTTATGGTTGTAGATGACTCTGTTGTTTTTAGAAAGCAAATGAAGGATATGTTAGAAAATCTTTTTTTCAAAGTAGTAACGGTAGCTCATGGTGAAGAAGCTATAAATCTGCTTGAATCAACAAATGATGATATTAGTCTTGTTCTAACAGACTATAACATGCCTGTAATGAACGGTCTTGAATTAACAAGCGAAATTAGAAAAAACTATAAAAAAAGTGATCTTAGTGTGATCGCACTATCTGGAAAAAGTGATGATGAAGAGATAGCTCTATTTCTAAAAAGTGGAGCAAATGATTTTATAAAAAAACCATTTTCAAAAGAGGAATTTTCTTGCCGTATAAACAACTCTATAGAGGCACTTGAAAATATACAAGAGATAACAAACCAGGCTATAAGAGATTTTTTAACAGGTCTTTATAACAGAAGGTACTTTTTTAAAGAGGTTTCAAAATATTTTAATGATGCGATAGAAAATGGAGAAAGTTTTTCTATAGCAATGGTTGATATTGATCATTTTAAAAAGATAAACGATACATATGGACATGACACTGGTGACAAAGTTATTGTAAAACTTGCTGATCTTTTAAGAAGTGAAACTTCAAAAGATGATATTGTTGCTAGATTTGGTGGAGAAGAGTTTTGTATACTTTTAAAAGATATATCTAGTGAAAAAGCTATAGATTCAATGGAGCGAATAAGAGAAAAAGTTGAAAACTCTGTTATGTTTTCTGATAAAGATGAAGAGATTAGATACACAATATCTATAGGTTTAGCAACAACTTATGAGAATACACTAGATGATACAGTAAATGAAGCAGATATGCATCTTTACAGTGCTAAAGAGGGTGGTAGAAACCAAGTGGTCTATCAATAATTATGGACGAGGCACTTGAATCTACTTTTGTTTCACAATCCCTTAAGATTTGTGGAACTTTGCAGTTTTAACTTTTTGAATACTTTGTGAAACACGGAAAACTAATATAAAACGATAATGTTTCAAAATCTAGAGGTCTTTGAGTATATGTATCAGTCATTTTTTTCGCCACTTAAAATACTATGACCAGTCAGTTCATTGATAATACTAAAAGACTAGAAAATCTTAATCTTCCCCTGTAGATTCATCATCTAATTTTTCTACTTCTGCGTCTATAACATTTTCTGAATTTTCTAAGATGTTAACAACTGCATTTTTTAATTGAGCATATGTCATTTTAGTTTTACCCACTGTTTTCCCCCAAAAAATTATTTCATCAATTAAATATGTTCTAGTATCTTTGAACTTTTGATATTTACCCCTAAACTTATCTTCTACAAGTTTATATTTACATAAACTATCTTGAAGTGCTTTAAGTAATGCTTCTATTCCGTTAATGTCATATAGTCTTGTTCCTTTTTGTAGATCAGATAGGAAGCTAAGAAATATTATTTTATCTTCATTC
>Ga0193963_1001172_pt1 | contig 13307 bp, 16 predicted proteins | sample FB_6_MG_FD_140359 | JGI IMG/M metagenome (GOLD analysis project Ga0193963, IMG submission 140359) | Microbial mat bacterial communities from the Broadkill River, Lewes, Delaware, United States - FB_6_MG | ecosystem: Environmental > Aquatic > Freshwater > River > Microbial mats | place: USA...
CCATACGTTTAAACTCTTTAAATGATGTTTTAAAATCACCCGATTTATATATGAGATAAGTCTCTTCAAACTCTGTACTTGCAAACAGCATTTGAGCTAAAAAGATGAGAAGAAGAAGGTATTTCATCTATTTTTGTATTCCATCTAAAACTGGAACAAAGTCACACTCTTCTAATTCATGTTGGTCAATTTTATCTCCATTTTTTCTAAAACGAGTTATCACTTGTTTGTTTCCTTTTTGCATAGGAGCAACTAGTACACCACCATCACTTAACTGTTCAAGTAGTTTTTGTGGTATCTGTTTTGCGGTTGCTGAGAAAAGAATCCTGTCATAGGGTGCATACTGTACCCATCCATTTTGACCATCATCTGTTCGTGTATGGATATTATGAATTCCTAGCTCCCTAAAACGAGATTTGGCTTCTAACATTAAAGGTTCAATCCTCTCTATAGTAAAAACACCACGAAAAAGGTGTGAAAGAACTGCAGCTTGATATCCACTACCACACCCTATCTCTAAAACTCTATCAGCACCTTTTGGTTCTAAATACTGTGTCATTTTTGCAACAGTAAGTGGGGAGCTTATATATTGTGCTCCACCTATAGGAAGTGCATCAAGTTTATAAGCACTATGCCTAAAACCTGCTGCTACGAATTTCTCTCTGTTTGTTTTAGCAATTGCCTCTTTAACCTCTTCGCTTAGAGTAAAAACTTTGGCACATTCGTTTGCTAATCTTGTTGTTTTTGTAGCTGTTATTCTATCCACGTTACATTATCTCTTTTTATTATCTATAGCTCTTAAGCAAGCCTTATTCCTGCTTCTGAATTATATCCTATATCACTAGAAAACATAAATAACTTATTCTGTTATAATCTGGTATAATTAGAACAAAAATAGGGAAATAAATATGAAACTACTTTACATAATTACAATACTTTTACTACTTCTAGGATGTGATAGAGACAATTCTAACACTAGTACCCAAACATCAAATACAAAATATGAGCCTAATACTGCTGTACAAAATAATGAGGCTGCTGCACTTTATGAGAGTTGTCAACCATGTCATGGGGTAAATGCTGAGAGAAATGCACTTGGTAAATCAAGAATAATTGCAGATTTTAATCAAGAAGAGATTATTGATGCCATAGAGGGATATCAAAATGGTACACGAAATATATATGAGATGGGTGGTTTGATGAAAGGACAGGTTATAGATTTAACAGACTATGAAACAAAAATTTTAGCTAATTATATAACTAATTTATAGTTTCAATGCCTGCCATATTTTTATAACTATATCTCTTATTTATCTAAATAAGCTTTCCCTTTTAAACTACATACATATCTAGTTCCATCTTCTTTATGAATCAGTTTAACTTGGGTATCAGAGGATTCATTTTTTAAGATATCCCCCTCCTCAATTTGTGTATATGTAGCATCATCGCTACATACACTAATATACTCTTTTTGTGTACTTTCACTTGAGCTACTACAACCTACAAGGAAAAATATAGAGCTAACCATTAATATCATCTGTTTCATTTTAGACATCTATAACTCCTCTTTAAAACTAAGTTCTTCATTTAAATCCATCACTACCTCAACAACAATTTGACCATTTTCATCTTTTTTAATAGTAGTAGAACTTCCGTGCGGAAACTGCTTATCACCACTCAAAGTTTCTTTAGAACTTATAAGATTATCTTGACAGTCATATGTCATAAATGTACTTTTCGTTTCTCCACTTGACAAGGTAATAATCTCAACCTGTGTATAACTCTCTGTACACTCATCTTTTTTATTTGAATATGTAGTTTTTACACTTCCCTCTTTATCTACCTCTATTTTTGCACCTGGTAAATCAATAGCTACTTTTGTACTAACGCCATCTTTTTGCATAGAGTATGAAGCTGTAGCGTTAGCATTTGCAACTATCTCAATCTCAGAACTATTATCATCACTTTTTATTACAGTCCTAATCCCTGGTTCAGAGTTATCATCTTTAAAGAAGTGCACCTCAGCATTTGGAAGTTCAGATTCTATCTTCACCTCATCTTCACCAGAATCTAATGTAATCTCAGTAGTTCCATTAGAGTCTTGTTTAGCCTCTAAAGATTTTTCTCCAACAAATGCACTATTTACAACACTACCATCATCTAATACTTCAGACTCTATCTCAAACTCTTGTGCTAAAGTGTCATCTATAACAATGATATTGTCTCCCTCTTCTGTAGATGCTGAATCATTGTCAGAATTACTTAACTGAACATATTTAGAAACTAAGGTATTTGAAGTAATCGTGTCTGAACTTGTAGAAAACTCTGATCTTAAGCTTATCCTATACCCTACAGTTCCATCGACAATTTCATCATCTACACCTGTAATAACAACTTGCTTAGAGCTGTTCCAATCATCAGCAGAAAAATGAAGATAACCAGAAGATGGATTAGAGACTCTCCCTTCAGAGGCATCACTTGATCTTATCTCTACCTTCATATCTTGAGTAGGTTCTTGACTCAATTCTACACTTAGACTCACAGATTGACCCGATTCTGATGTTTGTGTAGTACCAGTACTGACTAAAATATCTACAGGAATATACGTATCATTGTCATAGTTTGTCAGTACAATCGATTCTCTTTGTTTGTTATACTCTGTTTCTGGATCAGTAGTTGGCTTAGGAAATTCAACTATATAAGTTTGTGTACCCTCATAAACAGTATCATCAACTGCACTAATAGTCACTACTTGCGGTACATTCCAGTTTCCTGAATCAAAAAAAAGTATTGATGATGGCGATATTGTTGTTTGTGTTCCTTGCGTAATTGTAAATGGAAGAGTAAAAGGACTCACAGGATCATATCCACATACAACAGAAAAACTAGCAGTATCTCCATCTTCACTTAAATTTGTATCTATAGGAGTTATGATAACGGCTTCTCCTATTGCTCCAACTTCATCATCAATATTAATCATATCAAAAGTATGTGTTGAAAGTCCTAGCACTGCCATCGATATTTGATAACTCACATTTCCATCTGTAATATTATCATCTTCTCCAGTTACAGTTAATAACTGTGTTTGATTCCAATCCAAAGCTGTAAAAGTCATTGTAGGAGGACTAACAGCTGCTTCACTAGCATCTGTACTAATGAAAACTGTCCTATTCATGCTCACCTCTCCATTGAAAGAAACTTCAAGCTGAACACTTCCACCTGCTTCTGATGTTACATTATTTGTTACAGCTACTATTTTTAAAGTCTCTGAATCATTATCTAGATTTATTACAGATAAATCAGGGGCATTATAATTATTAAAAAATGGGTCCTGACTAACAGCTACACCAATATCTATAGCATATGAATTTAGCCCACCAATTGTACCATCATCATCTACACCAGTAATTGTGACAGTTTGTGGCTTATTCCAATTTGCAGTACTAAATGTTAACAGTGTTTTATCAACGGTTCCCATTGAGGTATTAGAAGATGAGATTGAGATATTCACATCAGCTGTTGGAAGTTGCTGTAGTACTACAGTAAATGTGTCTATTCCCCCAGATTCTGTAGTAACTAACAATTCATTTGGGTTTACAACAACTGGTTCAGTATTCACATCTATACTCTGCATAGAAAAAGTCTCTACTGCACTAAAATCTGCATCTATATCATGTAAATTCGAGTATAAAAAAGTAAGCTCATAATCTTGTGTACCATCTATTTTATAATCATTCACACCAGAGACACTAAAGGTTTGTGTAAAATCCCAGTTTGATGGAGTAAATACTATTCTCCCAGGACATTGAGCTTCATAAAGATTTGAACTTCTACATTTAACGTAGACATCCTCTGCAGGTTGAGCATTTAAGACCATAGAAAAAATCGCTAAACCATCCTCATCCGTTGTAAGTGGATTAGGAGGGGTGATCATCAAATTTTGTGCAAATAAACTTTGCATTAACCCTAGAGTAATAAATATACTCTTATATAATATATTTGGCTTCATAACAGCAACCTTACTTTACTAAAGCTACTGTTTTTTTATCACCCTCTTTTAACAATACACCAACCATAGCCTCTAAGTTTTCAAGTGTAGCCTGTAAAGTTTCTAACTCTTGTACTTTTGCTTCTAACTCCTGAATTTTTTTGTCACGTTTATCTAGTTCACTTACTAACTCTTGAACTCCAGCTACAGCAACAAAAGCAGCATCTTTTGGTGCTATATGAAGATTATCAGGACCATATTCAAAAGCTTTATAAAAGTCTTGAGCCATAGCACCTATATGTTTATCTTTATTTTGATTAGCCTTATAGTTCCATGTCGATATTGGGAGAGTTTTTATTTTTTGAAGTACTTGTGTTTTGTTCACAGGTGTAATGTTCTCTTTAAGGTTTATATCTGATGAGTCACTCATTGTACCTTGAATACTTAAATCACCTGAAGTTGAAAGTAAAAAGGTACTATTTAATGCTGCACCCATCGCTACTGTCCCATCATTAGATACTTTAAATACTTGTTTATCTCCAGTTGCATCATCTATAGAAAAATAGTTTTCTCCACCATTTGAAGAATCATTGATAGTGATTCTCCAGTCATTACTTGGAAAAGAGGCACTCATAGAAGTATCATAAAAATGGATACGTAAGTTATTCTCTTTTAATCGTAAACTGTCAAAACCAAATGTTTCACCATTTACACAGTCTTGTCCTATACATGATGAGAAAGTTGTTATCAAGTCATCATTTATAACTTGATCTGCAATTAAGCTAGGTGAGCATAATAATGCTGAGAGTATTAGTTTTGTTGTTATCTTTTTCATAGTTCAATCCTTTTTTTTCTTCTGAACTATTATAACAAAGACTTATCAGTTTTTTGTCACTTAATTCCGACATCCATATAACGTCTCATTAAAGTGATCTCTTTTTTACTATATTTTTGCACTAAAAAAGCTCTCTCTTTATTCCTTTGTACTTCACCTTGAGGTGTAATAATCCCACTCATCTTTGTACACTCTTCGTTTGCACTATCACTTGCCACTACATAACATTGGTTTATAATTGCAAGTGCCCTAGAAAGTGTTTTAAAATGCTCCTCTCTTAGAACTCCCCACCATGATGGTAAGGCTATAACATCAGAGCCCTCTAGTTTTTTCCATAACTCTTTAAAACGAAGTTCAAAACAGATAAGTAAACCTATCTTAATTCCATCTACTTCAATAATAGTTACATCACCATCTAAGCCTTCACTAAAATAATTATGCTCACCACCAAAACGAAATAACTTAGCCTTTGCTCTTTGATATACTAATTTCTCATTATGAAACACTTTTACAAAATTAAAAACTTCATCATTTTGTTTTTCTATAACTGTTAGGATAATTATTTTATTTTTTGAAATCTGCTTTATAGCCTCATTTGCCTCTTTAGCAAAACTGATAACATCATCAAAGTTATCATAATCAAAACCAGTTAAACATACTTCTGGAGCAACGATAATGGAGTATTCATCTATCTCATCAATTAAATTTAAAAGAGTTTGTAAATTGGTCTGGTAGTTGGAAGTAGTTTCAAAAGAAAGGGAGCATAGGTTGTAGTTGTTCATCAAGATTCTTTATAAAATAAGATTTTTATGATTATATCTTGAATGAACTTTATATTTCTCTACTCTTTATCATCCTCATATTGTTCTGCGAACTGTGCAAGTAAAAAGTCTACACTCTCTAAAATATCTTTATCAATCTCTTCACTATCTGTCTCAATAAAATCAGAACTATCATATGTTAGGGCAAAAGTAGCACTCTTATCCTCTCTAAATGTTTGTACCTCTTCACCTATAGAGAGTTTTACATATACATATTGCTCATCATCATTATCTATCCCCTGTAAAGAGATCATTAAAGTTGGAGCATCTTGTTGATTCGTTGCAATATTTGTCTCTTTAAACATAGCATTTATTTTAGTTTTAATAGCAGGCACTGTTTTCTCATTCAAAAAACCAAGTTCATTTTGGATATAAATATTTGCCTGTGTTAAACCAGTTAATGTCCAAAAACCTGCACCATATAGATTAACAACAAGCAAAAAAGGTATTAAAAATCTCATCTATTTTCCTTTATATAATTTTTGCATCTCTTGCAATTTTTGCATATATTCTTTCTTTTTCACATAACCTGCTGTTTGAAAAAAGCTTTTTCCATCATTTGGGTTTATAAAAAATACTCTTGGTGTTATCTGAGTTTGAAACTCTTTAGGAAATGTTTTAATATCATACTTTTTATCCACAACTAGAGTAACTACCTCTTTATTTATATAATCATTAACCAGCTTAGAGTTTAAAGTTTTTCTCTCAAACTTACGACACCATGGACAATAATCAGCCCCTAAAACCATCATCAAAGGTTTGTTTTGTGCCTTTGCTTTACTTAGAGCTGTTTTATAATCTCTCTCAAATCCCATCTCTTTTGCATATTCATCTACATTTGCACCAAAAAGATTTAATGACAAAATCGCTATAACTAATATTTTAAACATATATTCACCCCTATAAAAGAAAATAAGTTAGTAAAAATAGTATAACTAATTTTACTAACGAGATAAAACTGGTACCTATAATGTTACCAATCTGACAAGAACTACAATGCTTATACTCTTTACTCTCATACTGTGCATAAAAAAAGTATACCACTGTTAAAACTAACATAGACAATAAAAGATAATTTTCTACTTTTACTAGAGTCTCTAAACTCTGCTCCTCCAAGAAAAATCCTACAATAACACCTAAAATACCTATAACAAAAAGTACTTTAAAGAGCTGCAAAATTCTATCTCTTTTAAAAACAGTAGGACAATCATTATTTGTAATTGCATCTGTCCCAAATTCTAATTTAGAATCAAAAAGTTTTCTCTCTTCATCATCCATTCTCACACGAAAATGAGATCCATAGATATAATCTATTTTTCTTTGTATTGTTATAGAGAGCTCTCCATCAGCATCCATAAACTGCTGTACTCCATCCCTATCTTCATACATAACTTTAATTTTTTTATAACGTTTTGTTTTAGCACTTAGCCCTGGAAAGTATGCAGTTGTCTCAACCGGTTCAACACTTCCCTCTCTAGTTAGTACTTTTGGATTAACTAGTTCAATATAATCACCATCTTTTTTTATCACTATCACACATAATGGAGACTCTATCTGAAATGCAGCGAGTGCATCAAGACTATTTACATCCATAGTATCTTTTAAATCCTGAATCAGAGCTAGTAACTCTTCATTAAAAAATCGTACATTAGCTCCAAACTCTAAAGATGGCGTTTTAGGGTATTCTATAATCTCTTTAACCATAATCTTTATATTTCCTTGTAATCACTCATAATGAGTAAAGAAACGTTAAGTATAACTTATCGTTTCAAATTATAGGGTATAATTCTTATGGAAATATTAACAGGAATTATATAATGGAATACAAAATATCAGAATTAGTAGCTAAAACAGATGTACCAAAATCAACTATTTTGTACTACATACGAGAAGGTTTACTTCCTGAAGCTAAAAAACTTAAATCAAATGTTCATAGATATAATGATGAACATATAGAGCTTATTAAATATATAAAATATATGCAACAAGAGATGGGAAGTTCAAATGAGCAGATAAAAACGGCTCTTGAAAATAAAAACCAATCACTTTCAAGTTCTTTTTCTATGCTAGCCCCTCTCATGCAAACATTAAGTGCTATACCTAGTGGTGCTACACACTATACAAAAGATGAGTTTATAAACCATTATGGATTTGATACAGAACTTATAGAATCACTTTTAGATGATGGAATACTTCTTCCAATAAGTGAAAATGATTTTACAGATAAAGAAGCTTCTATTATAAGATTAATAGAAAAGTTTCTCGATCTTGGAGTAGAGTATCCACTTATTAAAAAATATGTATCACATGCTAAGGAATTAGCGGTTTTAGAACATGATATCCAAACACAACTATGTAGTATTAGATCAGATGAGAATTTTTCAACACTTTGGAAAATTATGTTTGAGACTCTCTTTAACGCTAAAGAGTATATATTTAGTAGGTATACTCATAAAGTGCTATTTAAAGCACTTAAAGATGAGATGAAGAATAGATAACTATTAAAAGTCATCATCAAAAGATAAAGAACCTTTTGAGTAATTAGTTACAGTTCCTTCAAAAAAGTTTGTTTTTTGATCATTAAACTTTGCAAAATCATCAACCCATTTAATAGGGTTAGATACATTGTAAAGTTTCTCGAATCCTACAGATTCTAATCTATCATCTGCAAGATATTGTATATATTGTTCAACAATATCATCAGTTAAACCTAAAATCTGCCCTTGAGTGATATATTTACCCCATTCAGACTCTAGTTTAACAGCCTCTTTAAACATCTCTATAACTTCAGCTTTTAACTGCTCTGTAAAAAGGTCAGGACGCTCTTTTCTCAATGTGTTAATCATGTTCTTAAAAAGTACCAAGTGAGTTACTTCATCTCTTTGGATAAAGCGTATCATTTGAGCACTCCCTAACATCTTTCCACTACGAGCAAGCGTATAGATATATGCAAAACCACTATAAAAATAGATACCCTCTAAAATTTGATTGGCAAAACATGCTTTTACAAAGTTATGTTCACTTGGATCGTGTGCTAGTTGGTCGTAAGTACGGAAAATTGCATCATTTTTTTGTTTTAACATCATATCACGTCGCCATAAATCATAAATCTCTTCAGAGTTTGTAGAGATAGAATCAACCATAACTGCATATGATTGTGAATGCAGGGCCTCTTCAAATGATTGACGTACCAAGATAAGGTTTATCTCTGGTGATGTTATATAAGGATTCACATTATCTATAAGATTATTTGTTTGTAAAGAATCCATAAAAATAAGTTGAGAGAGCGCTTTATCATAAGCCTCTTTTTCTGCTGATGTAAGATTTTTATAGTCATTCACATCTCTAGTCATATCAACCTCTTTAGGAAACCAAGTGTTATTTAACATAACTTCCCAAAGGTTATATGCCCATTGATATTTAATATTATTAAGCTCAAAAATACCTGTTGGATTACCACCAAAAATTCTTCTATCATTTACACTTTCTGTTGAGTCTGGATTATATATTTGTTTTCTATTCATTTTTTTTGTGGCTCCAATATTGTAGTAAGTTTATCATTATACCTTGGAGTTTTTAAATGAAAATTATTCGGGTATCATGTCATATGATAAAAAAATATGAACCATCCTTTCCACTAAAAAACAAACATATTCAAACCCTCTATTCTGCCCTTTTTAGAAAGCTTAAACCATTAGAGATGGAAATTGAAAGGTACACACTAGAGGATGGAGATTTTGTTGAATGCTACTGGCATAATAAGCCCTTAGAAAATTCTAATACTCCTATAGTAATTCTTTTTCATGGCTTAGCAGGTTCATATAAGTCACCATATATTCAAGGCTTGATGTCTGAGTTGGCAAAAAATGGTTTTGCATCAGTTGTGATGCATTTTAGAGGTTGCTCAGGGCTTGAAAATAATCTACCACGTTCTTATCATAGTGGAGAGACTGCTGATGCGATTTCATGGATAAAGAGAGTATCCTCTAGATATCCTCATTCAAAACTTTTTGCTGTAGGTTACTCTTTAGGGGGAAATATGCTTCTAAAACTTCTAGGAGAACTAGAAGAAAATAGCAACTTAGATGCTACTGTATCAGTATCTGCACCTATGCAATTAGATATCTGTGCAGATAGAATGAATGTGGGTTTTTCAAAGTTTTACCAACATATTTTATTGAAGGATCTAAACCATTCATTAGAGAAAAAATATTTAAAACATCCAATGAATGAGCATATCGATTTAAAGAAAAAAGATATAAGAAAGCTTACAACATTTTGGAAGTTTGATGGCGCATATACAGCTCCAGTTCATGGTTTTGATTCAGCACAAGATTATTATACAAAATGTAGTTCAAAACAATTTCTAAAAAGTATAAAAACCCCTACACTGGTTATTCACTCTTTAGATGATCCATTTATGACCCCAGAGATTTTACCAAAAATCAATGAAGTTCCTTCAAATGTTATTTTAGAGATTTATCCTCATGGTGGTCATGTAGGTTTTATTAATGGCTCACTTTTTCAGCCAGATTATTGGCTAGAAAAAAGAGTTTCTTACTATTTTAAATCTTTCTTATAACTACTTTATTGGTGCACTTGAGCCATCTCTCTCATCTGATTTACTAAAATCAACTGCATTTTCATCAATAGTATTGACCATATCATGTCTAAAATCTGTTGCTGTATAGCCTGTTTCATGTGAATATACTATATAGACACCCACTAGTAATGCGATAAATGCAAGAAAATTATTGTGTGTTCTTGTCATTTGAAAAATAAAAATTGCTATAACAGCTAAAGCAGCATAATAAGTTAATCCATCCATACTCAATCCTCTTTTTTTGCGTAAAGTATATCATATTTTTTTATCTTCAAGGTTCTAAAATATGTTCTTATAGGTTTAATGCTATAATTCCAAATACAAATTACTAATACCTCTTCTAGGAGCAGAATTCTTGCTTACATTTAATCAGATTAAAATGGCTATATATGCTACTTATTTAACAAACTACTTTGGATACAAACTAACAAAACCTTCAACTTCCAAAGAGCGTAAAGCTATAAGAACTGACTACGCAAAAACACTTTTAGGAAAACTTGATATAGAGATAAAAGTTGTAGGTGCAGATAAGATTCCAACAGAGGGTCAATTTCTTCTTGCATCGAATCATCGTAGTGTAATTGACCCTCTTATCGTCGAAATTGCACTTGAGAACTCTCATCTTTATGGTCACTGGATAGCTAAAAAAGAGCTATATAATTCTTTCTTTTTCGGTCTATTTGTGAGAAATGCTGGAACAATACTTTTAGATAGAGAGAACTCTCAAATGGGTGATTTTTTTAAAGATATTAAAGCTGCTGTAAAAAATAGTGATTCTATCTTTATTTTTCCTGAGGGTACAAGAAGTAAGGGTGATGTTGAACTTGGTGAATTTAAAGAGGGTTCAAGAATTATTGCTCTGAAAAATCGTTTAGATATCCTTCCTGTACATATTAAAAATGATGCAAACGATATGCTAATGTCTTCACTAAAAGGTGAAAAAATGAAAAGAGTTATTGAGATAGAGTTTGGAGATGTGATTAGTTATAGAGATAAAACTAATACTCTGGAAGATGCTTATAAAAAGCAATTCAATATACAATAAGATACAAAGTTAGTATCTATTGTATATTTAAAAAAGACTATCTCTAGTCTTTTTTACTACCACGAGAATGGCGTTTACGCTCATTTTCTGTTAAGTATTTTTTACGGATACGGATATTTTTAGGAGTAACTTCAAGTAACTCATCATCTTCAATCCACTCTAAAGCACGTTCTAGTGACATATCACGTGGTGGAACAAGTTTAATAGCTTCATCAGCACCTGATGAACGTACATTTGATTGAGCTTTACCTTTAATTGGATTAACAACTAAATCATTCTGACGAGAGTGCTCACCAATAATCATACCTTCATATACTTTAGTCTGAACGCCAATATAAAGAACACCACGATCTTGAATACCAAATAATGAGAATGCTAAAGTTTCACCATCAGTCATAGAAACAAGAGCACCGTATGAACGAGAATCAACACCACCACTATATGGACGGAATTCTAAGAAAGAGTGATTCATAACACCCTCACCTTTTGTATCAGTTAAAAACTGTCCACGGAAACCAATAAGTGCACGAGCTGGAATTTCAAACTCGATTCTTTGGAAACCAGAACCCATTGGTAACATTGATTTCATCTCAGCCTTACGTTTACCAAGACGCTCAATTACACCACCAGATAAATCTTCAGGAACATCGATAACAAGATGTTCAAATGGTTCACATTTAACACCCTCTATCTCTTTAACAATAACTTCTGGACGAGAGATTGAGAACTCATAGTCTTCACGACGCATATTCTCAGCAAGTACAGTAATTTGAAGTTCACCACGACCTGAAACTTTAAATTTACCCTCACCAACAACCTCAAGCTTCATTGCAACATTTGTACGCATCTCAGCTTCAAGTCTATCTTTTAGTTTATTTGAAGTTACGTGTTTACCCTCTTGACCAGCAAGCGGAGAATCATTAACAGCAAATACAACAGTAAGTGTTGGCTCTTCAATATGCATAGGGTCAAGTGCAACAGGATTGTTAGCATCAGCGATAGTATCACCAACGTCAACAGTTTCCATACCAGCAAACGCTACAATATCACCAGCTTCTGCTTGGTCAATCTCCATACGGTTAAGACCAAGGAAACCAATAAGTTTAGAGATTTTCCCTTTAACCATTTCGCCATCAGCTTTTGCAAGCATTACGTTATCACCTTTTCTAACTGTACCGTTAAAAATACGAGAGATACCGATTTTACCAACATAGTTATCATAATCAAGTGTAAATACTTGTGATTGTAAAGGATTCGCTGCATCACCTTCTGGCTCTGGAACTGATTCAATGATAGTTTCAAAGATGCACTCAAAGTTTCCATCTTCATCAGCCATATCCATTTTAGCTATACCATCACGTGCAGCTGCATAAATAATTGGAAAATCTTGTTGATCATCTGTTGCACCCATATCTGCGAAAAGGTCAAACATCTCATCAACAACACGATCTGGCTCAGCAGAAGGCTTATCAATTTTATTAATTACAACAATTGGCTTTTTACCAAGTGCTAACATTTTTTTAACAACAAATTTAGTTTGTGGCATTACACCTTCGTAAGCATCAACAAGTACTAAAACACCATCAACCATCTTAAGAACACGCTCAACCTCTCCACCGAAGTCAGCGTGACCCGGAGTATCGATAATGTTAATCTTATGATCTTTATAACGAATTGCAGTATTTTTAGAAAGAATCGTGATACCACGCTCTTTTTCTCAATTATTGCTATCCATTGCACTTTCATCATGTTGCTCATGATCACCAAAAGTACCAGATTGCTCTAGTAGTCCATCAACCAGTGTAGTTTTACCGTGGTCAACGTGAGCGATTACGGCAATGTTTCTAATTTTTTGCATTAGGTGTTTCCTTAGGGAAAATTTTTCGCGATTATACCCAAATAAATATAAGAAACTTGTAAAATTAGTGATATACTTGTAGCTTAACTATTGTCCTGGTGAAACATAATTAGTATAAATAGTTTTATATATTTTAAAAGTCAAATAATAGCTTGAA
>Ga0193963_1001175_pt1 | contig 13300 bp, 8 predicted proteins | sample FB_6_MG_FD_140359 | JGI IMG/M metagenome (GOLD analysis project Ga0193963, IMG submission 140359) | Microbial mat bacterial communities from the Broadkill River, Lewes, Delaware, United States - FB_6_MG | ecosystem: Environmental > Aquatic > Freshwater > River > Microbial mats | place: USA...
AATTTATGCCAACAGTTGGCTGCAATGATCTCATAGTAGCAAATAAAGGTGTCATCATAAATGTATTAATTCTATAAACCACTCCATAAAAAGCTATATCGTAATCAGTTCCAACACTACTTATCGTACTAAGAATTACAGCGCCCTGAATAATCATCATAATAGTCATAATTAAAGATGGCATACCCATTGATACTATTTTCTTTATAATATTCTTATCTCTTCTAAAACTTTTTAAGTTAGCCTCAAAAGATGGCTTTCCACTTCTGAAATAAAATCCTGACAATATAGTGTAAAGAATCATACCTATATTTGTTCCCCAAGCAGCTCCAGCAACTCCATAATTCAATATTCCCATAAAAATATAATTAGCTATAATATTTACTACTAAACCTACAGCCATAATAGCTGCTGCTGTTCCCATCTTACCTTCCGCTCTAATTATTAAATTGTAAGTTAATCCTGCAACCCAAAATATTGTTCCAAACAAGGTAATTCGAAAATACTCTGTTCCTAAGGTCAAAATTTCACCTCTTCCACCCATAATATAAATAAGTGGTCTAGCAAAAATCAAAGCTACTATCATCATAATTATTGATAATACAACAATTAGAAAATTTGCATTTCCTAATATTTTTCTCTGTATATTTTTATTTTCTTCACCAATTGCTATGCTCAGATATGCTCCAGCTCCTCCCCCAATCATAGATCCTATACCTATACTCAATTGTGTCAATGGGTAAGCTAGTGATACTCCACTTAGTGCATCTTCACCTACAAATTGTCCAACAAAAATCGCATCAAATATCGTATTTAATCCATATAGTAACATTGCTACTATTGCTGGCACGGATAATTTAATCATTACTTTCCACAAATTATCAGTTAATATCATTTCTCTTCTATCAATTTTCTCCATAAAATTATGAACCTCCTAATGTTTTCTTGATATTATCTTACTGTTTTATAGTTTATAGTAAATATAAATATATTCTATTCCAAAAAAGACAAAAAAAAAGCCTGGTTAGCCAAACCTAACATTACTTTTATATTTGATATATCTTAAACTAAATTTTAAATAGTTTCATTATTTGTAATTTTTCTATATTTTGATGGCAACACTCCAATTTCATTTTTAAAGGCATTGGAAAATTTACTAGGATTACTATATCCACATATTCCAGCAATTTCAATTATTGATTTTTCAGAATTAATAAGAAATTCACATGATTTTTTAATTCTAAATTTCCTCATATAAGTTGACGGTCCTGATTGATACATATAAGCAAATCCTTCTTTTATATATGTTTTACTTATTGCAAAAATATTACTTATCTCTTCTAAATTATAGTTATTTTCCCAATTTTTCTCTAAAAATATTTTTATATCTTCTATCTTGATTAAAAATTCTTTACTATATAATTTTTTAAATCTTTTCACATATTGTTCATAATTCATTATGTCTTCATATATTAATTCATATGATTTAATTTTAATCTTAGCTTCATCATTTGATTTAACAGCATGAATTATTTCATCTATTATATTTAATGTTTTAATATTTGTCTTTGTAACTAATAAATCTCCAAAATTATCCAAATCATACAAATAATTATTCAAAACTGAATAATTAAAATCCAGATACTTTGATAAACTTTTTATAAAATCTTCATAGTAACAAGAAATAGAAATAGTTTTACAACCTTTTGCATCTATTGAACTTTCAGTAAACTCTCCTTCTCCTGCATAAAATTGTGAATCTCCTTGATTAACTATCGATAACAACTTATCTACCAAACTAATTCTATAACCTCCATGAAAACAATGATGAATAATCAAAACTGGCTTCTGATAATAAGCCTTTCCATCATCTACTACATTCATGGGAAATTCATAATCGTTGTATGACAAAAAAATCCCTTCTAATATTTCATATACCTTAATATTTCCAAAACCATATTTATCATTTATTTTAAAATGATATTTCCTATTACCTATACTAACTATGTTAATAATATCACTTTTCATATACTCATCTATTATATATTTTTTATTCATTAAATCCCCTTTTGTTACTTATATGATATTTTAGTTACCTTAAACTAATCATACTTCTTTTATCTTAAGCATTTCTTAATAATGATACTCGACTTTTTAATTGCTCTTATTTTGGCTCTATTTCTTTATCACTCCCTAACCAAAAAGCTACAAATACATATGCAAAATATGCATTATGAACCATAGGATTTTTAGGTCCTAAGTCTTCTGCATGACTAAGTAATTTTTTATACTCTAATTACTTGCAAATTTTGCCATAACTGTTATAATGAAAGTATTATATTTTTACAATTTGAGGTGCAATAATGAAAGAAAAATATGGAGTTAGAGAATTTTTACAATTTGTCATACCAAGTGTAGCTTCTATGCTTGTTTTTAGTTTGTACGCTATTATAGATGGTATTTTCGTAGCAAAAGGAGTCGGAGAGTATGCTGTAGCTGCAGTAAATATTTCCATGCCTTATAGCAATATCATGTTTGGTGTTTCAGTCATGTTAGCAGTAGGCACATCAACTATATGTTCTATACTTATAGGACGTGGACAACTAGAAAAAGCTAGAAAGATAGCTACACAGAACACTATAGTTGTAGCCATCATAGCAATCATATTAACCATATTGGCACAATTATTTATGGATCAATTAGCCTATGCATTAGGTGCATCAGCTGATACAAAAATATATGTCATACAATATCTTAGAATTATAAGTTTATTTAGCATATGTTATATGGTTTCTTATTGCTTTGAAGTTTTAATAAAAGCCGATGGACATCCTAGAAAAGGAGCAGTTATTGTTATAACTTGTTCTATATGCAATGCTTTTTTAGATTATTTGTTTATTTTTGTATTTAAATGGGGAATACAAGGAGCTGCTTTTGCTACTGGATTAGCACAACTTTCAAGTTTAACTTGCTTTTTTCTGCATTTTCATGGAAAAAAAGCAAATATTAAACCCCTATATTCAAAACTAGATCTTAAGATATACTGTAAAATAATTAAACTTGGAATTCCTGATTTTTTAAATGAAATGTCTATTGGAATCATGGTTCTTTTGTATAATAGAGCTCTATTAATAACAACTGGTACTATAGGAATAGTGGCCTTCACAGTTGTTTCATATGCTCACCAACTGATTGCAATGCTCGCTACTGGGGTTGCCCAAGGTATGCAGCCATTAGTCAGTTATTATTACGGAAAAGAAAATGTCCACAATTATAGAGGATATTATCGTATGGGACTTATCACTGCATTCATAGTATGTTTAACATCTTATGGTATATGCAATCTATTCCCAGAACAAATTACTAGTCTAATATTAAAAAAATCAAGTCCTAGCTATTTATACACTATAACTGCTATAAGAAAATTTACCACTATATATTTAGTGCTAGGAATAAATTTAATTTCTGCAGCATATTTTACTGCTACAGCTAGTGCAAAAAAAGCAATAACTATTTCATTACTAAGAGGTTGCATTTTTATTTGTCTTTCTACATATATAATGACAAATTATTTTGGTGGTGATTCAGTATGGTATTCAGCATTCATATCAGAATTATCATGTCTAGTAATTACACTAGCTTTGATAATAAAAAATAAACATTATTTAGATAACAAAGTTAAGTAAATCTTAGCAGAAATTCATTTTTGACTGTTTGTTAATAAAAATACTTTTAATATTCCCCTTGTAAACTTTATTTATATATAGTATAATAGCCTAATGTTTAGTATATGTAATTTTATTTGTATATACTAAACAAACTATTTACAAGGAGGAATTATGAAAAAAAGAAGTAACTTTTCTGGGAAACTAGGATTCGTAATGTCAGCTGCTGCATCAGCAGTAGGCTTAGGAAACCTATGGAGATTTCCCTATTTAGCAGCTAAGTATGGTGGAGGTACTTTCCTACTAGTGTACTTAATCTTGATGGTAACGTTTGGTTTCACACTTATGGTTGGTGAAATTGGAATTGGTAGAAAAACAGGTCTAAGCGTCATATCAGCTTATAAAAAATTAGATAAAAGATTTGCCTTTATCGGAATAATATCAGCTTTTGTACCTGCACTTATTTTACCTTACTACTCTGTTATTGGTGGTTGGGTGTGTAAATATACAGCCGTATTCTTAGCTGGTGGAGGAACTGAGGCAGTTCAAGATGGATTCTTTACAGGCTTTATAACAAGTTCTGTCAGTCCACTTATGTGGTTCGCATTATTTGTTTTACTAACATCCGTAATTGTTATCATGGGTGTTGAAAAAGGAATTGAAAAATGCAGTAAAATTATGATGCCTGTTCTAATTATTTTATCAATTATTATAGCAGCATATGGCTTAACTACTGAAGGAGCATTAGAAGGTTTAAAATATTACATAACTCCTGACCTTAGTAAACTTACTGCAAAAACAGTTTTAGCAGCCTTAGGACAGTTATTCTATTCTATGTCTCTTGCAATGGGTGTAATGGTAACTTATGGTTCTTATATGAAGAAAGAAACAAATATCGAATCTTCTATCAGACACATTGAACTTTTTGATACTGGAATAGCTTTTTTAGCTGGTTTAATGATAGTTCCTGCTGTATATGCATTTTCAGGTGGAGATCAATCTGCACTCAGTGCTGGTCCTGGTCTTATGTTTATAACATTACCAAAAATATTTAACAATATGGCATTTGGTGGAATTATTGGATTTATGTTCTTTATTTTAGTGTTATTTGCAGCACTTACATCTTCAGTTTCATTAATGGAAACTGTTGTATCTATGGTTCAAGATAAATTGAAAGCTTCTAGAAAAGTAGCTACTGTAGCTGTAGGACTTTTTACTTTTGCATTAGGAGTTCCTTCTTCTCTAGGTTTTGGAGTTTGGAGTGGAGTTAGTTGGATGGGAATGTCTATATTAGATATGTTCGATTTTATCAGTAATAGTATTTTGATGCCTCTAGTAGCCTTAATGACTTGCTTATTCATAGGATATGTAATTAAACCATCTGCAATTGTAGATGAAGTAGAAGCTAATGGCGAAGTTTTTAAATCAAAAAAATCATTTGTTTTTATAACTAAATACATAGCACCTATAGGTATTGTTGCTATACTTATCAGTTTTGTTGCTGCTGGATTAGGATTTTTACAATGGTAGAAATTGATATTATAATAAAAAATAAGAAAAGGATTAAAACAATATTTGTTTTAATCCTTTATTTTTATTTTAATTCTCTATATTTGATTTTTAAATTATACTAAAAAGTAATTTCTTCTTCTACTTCTTCTATTTCTTTTTCTTCTACTTGCATTTGAGATACTTCTACTATTTCAGCAATTAGGCTATCAAGTGGCATTAATAATTCAATATTTTCATTATTAAGCTCTGGAATGTCCTCAAAAGTATATGATGTTCCTACATTTTTTCCTTCAACATCAATTTCTATTCTATCAACAATATCTTTTGGTAAAGATCTGTAATCAACACTATATAAAATATGTTTTACTTGTCCCTTAGCCAAATCTTCATTTTTTAAAATTAAATCAACTTTTCCTGTGATTTTAACACCTTTAGTTAATTTTTGAAATGATAAATGTTCAATATGAGGTGACATTGGAATTTTTGATACTTCTTTCAAAATAGTATCATATTCTTCATCCCCAACTTTTACAGTTGCTGGTGAACCTGTAGAATGTGATTTTAAAAATGCTATAGCATCTTTCTCAGAAAATTGAATCATCAAAGATGGATCAAATTCTTTGCCATATATGCAACCTGGTACAATTCCTTTACGGCGTAGTTGCTTAACCTTTGTTTTTGTTTCTCTCTTCATAGTTTCTAATTTTGTCATTTTAATACCTCCTGTTTATCTAACGGTTTGTGCCGCACTTTTCAACATTCGGGGAGTTATTGAAGATTCTCAATAACAGACCTACTATGATAAATAAAGTGCAAATAAAAAATAGTTTATTATTTTTAACTTACAATAGTTATTATAACATAAAACGGAATATTAAGCAAATCGCCTTTTTTTATACTTTTTTATAAAAAAGCTAGTGAATTTTGTAAACTTTTATAGTATAATATAATACATAGTACAAAAACATATCCCAAAGGAGAACACATGAATAATTTTATGAACACAAAAGCTCACAAAATAAATCTAATTATAATTTGGATTTTAGCAATTTTGTTAGCATTAGCCACAATAATTTTCACAGAATTTAGCCGAACTTATTATATGGCTCTGAGCGCATGCGCAAGTTTAGCAATTTTAGAAACAATAATTTATAAATTAATAAAAAATGATTTTGCCAAAGCATTATCAATGATTATCCTACTAGGAGTAAGTATACTTTCATTTTGCATAGCTGTAGGTGGATCAGATAAAGGTTATATCATAGCTTTTTTCGCACTAGGAATGGTTAGTATTTATAGTAATTCCAAAATATCCTTAATATTTAATTGTATTTTTATTCCAGCAAGTTTATTATTAGCCTTAATTAATCCAGCCTACATAGATGGTTTAGACTATACAGCTGCAACAGTAGCAACTAAGCTAATTCTTTTTTCTGGACTCGCTGTTATACTTCATTTTTCAGTATTATATTCTGAAAAAATGATTATTGAAAATGTTGAAGCATCAAATAAAATAAAAAAAGATTCTGATAAAAATGAACTTAAAAGTAAAAACATATACACATCTATAAAAGCTTCAAATGATAGTATAATAAATTTATCTGAAAAGATGGAGATATTGCAAAAAAATGGAGATAATATGAAAAATAATATAGATAGTATTTTCTCTCACACCAATAACTTAGAACAAGTCATATATCAATCTGAACACAACATGAAAGATAGTTCGGATAACTTATCAAACCTTAAAAACAATTATGATATAGTAGAAAAAAATGTTAATAAAAGTAAAACTGCTATTGTTGGTGTAAGTGAAGACATGAACAATATAACTGAGAAAATCACATCTGCAAAATCATCTAGTGATAATCTTATTGCCCATATGAAAAACATTCAAGAATACCTGAAAGAAATTGATAACATAGCTTCACAAACAAATTTACTTAGTTTAAACGCTTCTGTAGAAGCTGCTAGAAGTGGAATTCACGGCAAAGGTTTTGCAGTAGTTGCTGGAGAAATAAATACTTTGGCAACAAAATCAGCAGAAACTTCCAAAAATATATCTAGTGTAATAGAAGAATTAGTTGATATAACAAAAGATGTTTCTACTAAAGTTACAGAGGGTGATAAAACAGTAAAAGAAGAGCGAGAAAAAGTAGCCATTCTTTCGAATTACCTTGTAGATATTGAAAGTTCGTCTAAAGAAGTAGGAAGTATAGTAAATAAAGAATATCAAATTTCATCAGAATTACAAAGAGATTTCGAAAATATGAAGTCAAATATAACTGATATTTCTAATAATACAAACTCTAGTGTTGAGCTGTTTGATGAAGTTATAACTTCAATAAATGAAAGCAATAAAACTGTTTCAAATATATCAAAAGAAATAGGAAAAATCGAATCAGAAATATAAATAATTAATAATATATTATTAAAAAGCAGTTCATTTCATTTAATGAACTGCTTTATTGTTATATATTTTGTAAAATTATTTGTTGAAAATCCAATATACTATATTAGAAAACAATTCATCTTTGTCTATTGGTTTTGCAATATGTGCATTCATTCCAGCATATAAACTTTTCCTAACATCTTCTTCATAAGCATTTGCTGATAAAGCAATAATTGGAACTTTATTGTCAAATTTTCTTATTTCTTTCGCAGCTTCTAATCCATCCATTATAGGCATTCTAATATCCATAAGTATAAGGTCATACTCATTATTTATAGTTTTTTCAACACCTATTTTTCCATTTTCTGCTAAATCTGTAATTATATCATGTTTTCCAAGTATTTTTAATATTATTTTACTATTTATATCATTATCTTCACATACTAATATTTTCTTTCCTGCAAGAATATTTGAATAATATTTACAACTATTTGCATTATCCTTAATTGGTTCATCAGAAATTTCATGTTCGATAATTATAGTGAACTTTGTTCCATTTCCTATTTTACTCTTACACTTAATACTTCCACCCATTAAATTTATAATATTTTTAACAATGGCTAATCCTAATCCAGTTCCAAATTCATTATCAGATAACTCATTATTTTCTTGAGTAAATGGATCAAACATTTTACTTTGAAATTCTTCAGTCATTCCTACTCCATTATCCGAAATTGTATGAGTTATTTTAATTGATTTTTGATACTTCTTTATTCTGGTCTTCCATACAACTTTTCCAAATGGTTTTGTATATTTCACTGCATTGTTAATAATATTTATTATAACTTGCTCTAATCTTTTTTTATCAGAAAAAATATTATACATATCATATCTATTATCAAAATCAGTAATGAACTCTATATGTTTTCTTAAAGCCTTATACTTTATTATATTTTCAATTTCATTAAAAAGAACAGAGTAATTAAAAACGGTATCAATCAATTCTATTTCATCACTCTCTAACTTTTGTGTCTCTAATATATCATTTAATAATCCTAATAAATATAATGAACTAGTTTTTATTTGTTTAAAATAATCTATATCACTAGAATTTATACTCTCTTCCATTCCAAAATCTGATATGCTAATTATCGCATTCATAGGAGTTCGCATATCATGTGACATTCTAGCCATAAATTCAGATTTTATCCTACTAGCTTCATTTGCAATTTTTTCTGCTTCTTTAATCTGAGCATTTGCTAAATTTAATTTATAATTTGACTTATTTAATTCTCTCACGTATCCTTCTAATTCAATACTTTTCCTTTTTTGTATATGATAAGAAAAATATAAAATCAAAAAAAGACCTAAAAGTAAAATAACTATAATAATAACAAATTCCTTATATTCAATAATATTATCCCAAAATGTATAATAATAATTTATATTGGAAATATTATTGTTAATTATAGAATCAATAGAATTATACTTTAAATTTTCAATAGATTTATTCAATATAGTTACAACATTTGGATTCACTTGAGTTGAAATAATTATGCTGCTATCAAAATTCATAAAATCTACAGGATACATAGTTAACTCTCTGTATTTTGGTTTCTGCAATAAATATTGTAATTCATATCTACTAATTAAAGTGCAATCTGCTTCTAAGTCAATCAAAGAATCTAATCTATCAGCTAAAGAATAATCCTGAATTATTTTCCAATCTGGAAATTCATTTTCCATAAATATTTTTGCTGCATAAAAAGTTTTTGGTATAGCAATAATATTTGTTTTTTTACTATCGAAATCATCATTTTTTCTAATTGCTAAGACATGTGGAGTATCAAGTATTTCATCTGTATATATAAATTTAGAATTATCTGTTAATCCATCTATGTGACTAAGTCCCATAGCCATATCACTGTACCCTTTTTCTACCATTGAAATCAAACTTTCTTTATCTTTTACAGCAACCATTTCAATATTTAATCCACTTAGTTCTTCTAAGTTTCTTACTATATCAGGTTCTATTCCTGTAAAAACTTTTTTCTCGAAATCATACTTAGATTGGACATATCGATTTGGAATTATAGCAATTGTCAACACTTCTTTTTCTTCAATATAATCCATTTCTTGTCTATTGAAAATCGGATTTTCATCTGTCAATTTGTAATATTTTTGATATAACTGTAAATCAATATTTGGATTATACCAACGTTGAAAACTCAATGCATTATTAATTATTTCAAGCAATTTATTATCTTGAGATGATGCAAAATAATATTCTCCCATTTGATATCTAGCAACTCTTCTATATTCCTTGAATTCTTGCATACATTCAGCAGTTATCATATCTATTTTATGACTTTCCAAACTTTGAATCATACTACTTTCATCTTTGAAAAATACAGGAAAATATTTAAAATTATTTTTAAGGGCAAATTCTTGAAAATCATTTTTCAGCTGAAATCCTTCTATAAAACCTATTTTCTTTCCCTCAAAATTCCCATAATCATCAAAAAACATATCATCTCTATTAGTATACAAAAATCCCCCATCAGGACCATAACTGTGCTTAGAAAAATCAAATTTAGCCAATCTCTCATCAGTTTTAGTAACAAACGGACATAAATCAACTTCTCCATTTTCCACTCTATCTAAACTCTCCTGCCAAGTTCCAAAAACATATTCGAACTTGATATTCTCATACCTTGATAACTCATTTAAGTAATCTACCAAATAACCAGAATATTTTTGTCTTTTATCATCGAAAAAAAACGCCTGCCCTAATTCAAATACAGCCACTGAAATAGTAATTTCATCTTCTTCATTAGTTTTTTCCTCAGCCAAAGCTATTTCGTAAGCATACACATTGTTAATGTATATCTTATTTGAAAATACAAGTAGTAAGGCTAATATTATTATAAAATTCATTCTAGATTTCTTCATTCTTCATATCCTTTGTTTTGGTAACGTTATCTTGATTATATCAAATTAAAACACAGATAACAAGTAATATTATCATATAAAATAAATCCCAACTGTATTATTGACTAATATACCCAGCATACAAGGTATTATTAATTAAATATCATATTAATAAAAAGATGTTGATTACAATAATCAACATCTTCAATATTATTCATCTAAAATCTTTTTCTATGCTTCTACAGGTATATATTCTGCATCTGAAAAACCTAGTACAGGAATAAATATAAACGGTATGAAAATTAATCCTAAACCAAATCCTAAACCTTTACCAAATCTTTCTCCAAGTTTAAAGTTTGTTATAATCATAAATATAGAACCAATAAATGGAATCAATACTACTAAACCATATAATGCACTACCCCAAACAATTTTACACATAAAGAAAAAATTAACTATTGGTATAATAGATAAAACACCAGCTTCACCAGCTTTAGTAAATATTTTCCACCATCCTATCAATACCATTAGTGTGAGAGCTACACCAATTATTACAACCCCCATACTTAACCCAGCTAAAAAATCAGCTACGAATGATGTACTCATCATTGAATTTGTACTTAACATTGCGAACATAAAATCTCCTTTCAAAATTTATTTATATATACATATAAACATTAACACAATTAAAAATTCATGTCAATGCATACTGAACAATATTAATATTATTTAATACTCAAATATAATAGTTTTGAAAATTATAGTATTTGAGTAAAAAATTTATTACTTACTATATCTATTTTATTTTTCTGCATATTTATTAAACATTCATCACACCAATGACCTGCCTTTAAAACCAAATATGGACTCGCACTAAACTCATGCCCTTCACTGCATTTCCATTCTAATTTTGAATACAAATCACCTTTTAACATAAACGATGATATACATTGACCGCCTCTAAACTCAGCAGCCATTTTCATATCTTCTAAGTCTAAATCACAATCACATTTTTCTTCATCATATCCATGATTTAATAATACAAATTTTTTTGTTTCCTTATTTTCCTTACTTGATATTATATCCCAATCATTTATTTGATTAAACTCATCTTTTGATCCAATAAAATTTTTAACTTCTGTCTCATACCTAGACTGATTTTTCATCCAACATAAAGGTGTTTTTTTATTACATTCACTTTGCTTTTTCATAATAAATTTAATCAACTTTGGTGGTAAAAATTTTATAACTTTCAAAGATATAGGTATTTGTTCATATATCTTTTTGAAACATTCTTCAATATTTTCCACTCTAAAATTAAAAATATCATTCAACTCATCTGAGTCTAAAAAATAATGCCCATGAAAATTTTTTAGTGCAAACATATTTGGACTATATACATTTTGCATATCCAGTTTCATCAATCCAAATATTTTTTTCATAAATTTATAGCTTGTCATTCTATAATCATTTCCTCCACCTATGTTATATACTTTTCTCCATACTTCCTTATCAATATTATATTCACATATGTTAGCAATCAAGTTAGCAGTATCTTTTAAAGACACCCATTCCATATGATTATCTAAAGGTTGATGAAATTCTATACCATCTCTCATTTTTAAAATATCCTCATGAATTATTCCAGTTTGCCTTAAGGATATCCATTTTTTTATCTTTGACTCAATAACATACCTTTCAGCTGCAATCTTAGATATAGCATAATAATCACCCTTACTCGGTGAAATTGGATCACCTATTCTTCCCCAATGATATGGGAATGGTCTATTACCAGTTTCAGCAACAGTTCCAATATATACAAACTCTATTTTGTCTTCTAAATGTAAATCAGATATAGCATCAATAATATTTTTTGACCCTTCAAAATTTATTTTCCATGCTAAATCAGGATATTTATCTGCCATTGGTGATACTAACGCTCCCATATGAATTATAATATCAATATTTCTAACAGCATTTTTCACCGAATCATAATCGCATAAATCACCCCAAATAATTTTAATAAAACTATATGTATTAAATTTTTTCATTTTCTTAACGTTTTTTTTAGATTTTCTAGCTAAAATAGTTACTTCAATATCGTTTTTTCTATCTATTAACTCTATCAAACTCGCATAACCCATCTTCCCAGTGGCTCCAGTAAATAAAATTCTTTTACTCATAAATCAACCTCTTTCTAAAACGATGCATATTATTATTCAACTGTTTTAACTTCTATCCAATATGATGAATTTAAATAATCATTATTATATCTAGTATATGGAGCAAAAATATAATAATTTCCATTTTCATACTTTATATCACCTTTTTTCACTTCATTGTTTGCTTCTACAATTTTATCAATATTTATCTTAATACCATGATCATCTAGAAACTGTTCCTTATTTACACCTTCTGTTAAATATGGAGAATCTTTAATCAAATAATATTTAGTATCGTATAAAAAAATATCTCCTATTTTTAATGTTTCACCATATTGAGGTACTTCATAAGTTGATAGATTTCCCTTTGATGCTATTTTATCTTCATTTACAGAAAAGAAAAAAGCAGTATTTTCTTCAATTACATTAGAAGTTTCATTTTCTCCAGTTACATCTACACCATCTTTCTCTATAGTGTATTTTTTATCATGCAAAGAGCATGTCTCATAATTTCTACAATATTTCACATGATAATCATATATCTCATACTGCAAATGAAGAAGATATGAGCTTTCAATTTCTATATCAGTAATTACTCCATTAACATCCACAAAATCTTCTATATCATTTTTAGTTAC
>Ga0193963_1001176_pt1 | contig 13299 bp, 13 predicted proteins | sample FB_6_MG_FD_140359 | JGI IMG/M metagenome (GOLD analysis project Ga0193963, IMG submission 140359) | Microbial mat bacterial communities from the Broadkill River, Lewes, Delaware, United States - FB_6_MG | ecosystem: Environmental > Aquatic > Freshwater > River > Microbial mats | place: USA...
ATATAACAAAAACCTTACATTATTGTAAGGTTTTTTGATTGTAAAGTTTCTTAATTATAATATTTCTTAAAATGCACCGCTAAATTACTACTGTAAATTGTTTTGCTAGTTTTCTTTAGACTTCTTTTCTTCTTCAAATACTTCTATTAATTTAGGATTTAAAAATCTTATATTTCCATCCTCATCTTCTAATTTATCTCTTCTTACACACAAAAAATATTCTTTTCCTTTTTCAAACTTCAACTTCAAAGAAGTATCTATATAAGTTAGATTTTTTTCAAAAATATATTCAACAATTTTTCCTTTTTTTGTTCGTTTTTCTTTCACATTAATTAAAACAGATTTCAAAATTTCAAAATTATCAGCAGAACTAAACTTATTATGAATTTTAGTAGCTCTAGCTAATAAATGAGTGACATGAGATTGTCTCAGTAAATTCAATATTGACAGCATAAAAGGCACACTAGACACTTCTCTGATATACCAACATCCATATACAACCCCAATAGCCAACATTTCTAGTATACAAGCCTTTATCCAAAAACCTTTCAAGGACTTGCTTATTTTTTCTCTACATTTTTCTATTAATTCTTTTTTCTTTTTCTCATCCATGTAATCATCCCCACAATTATGTTTTATTTTTCACTTTTAAGTTCTTTTCCACTTCTAAGTGATGAGTATATAGTTACTGTCAAAATTACAATTCCACCAATCACTTCTTTTATAGATGGTGCATTTCCTAAAAATATAAAAGCTAAAAAAGTAGCATATACAGGTTCCATACCTGATATGATGCTCGCCGTTTGAACTTTTACAGTTTTCAATCCACTAACAAATAAAGTATGTGCCACGGCAGTACATATGACTCCAAGCACAGTAAGTAAAATCATTTCTTGTCCACTAATCACAGGTTTCAATATAAAAGCACTAGGCAATAAAATAATCGCAGCTACTAGCTGTTCATAAAAGCATACCGTAACGCCTACATATTTAGAAGTAAGTTTTCTGTTCATGAGAGAAAGTATCGCATAGGTAAAACTACCTAAAATCCCCCAAAGTACACCTTGAGTAGTCGAATTTCCAAGTGAAAATTCTGGAATAGTTATCAAAACACCTACTATAATCAAAAGCGCCTCGATGATATTTCTAAATTTTAGTTTTTCTTCGAAGAAAAATGGTTCCAAAAAAGTTACATATAAAGGAAACGTTGCGAATGTTATTGTACCAATAGCAACACTCGAAACTTGTATAGCATGCATAAAACTCGTCCAGTGAATAGCCATAACTATACCTGCGATTATGAAAAATTTTAAGTCTTTTCTATTTGCTATTTTATAATCTATTTTTTTTATTTTTATCAATGCAAATAAAAATATAGCTGATGTAACTACTCTCCACAGGGTAACAATTAATGCTGAAACTGAAACATATTTGCCAATAACTCCGGCTGACCCAAATAGCAATATTGCTAGGTGAATCATATAAATTTGCTTATTATTTTTATTCAACTCATTTCTCCTATAAAAATTATTAGATTCAATTTTTCTCTCTAACATATTATAGCAAAATTCATACCATAAATCTAGTTAAGAAATAAAAAAGATAGAGTCAAATTAATTTTAATTTTAGCTTTCATAAACATTAAAGCTTTTTCTATAACTAAAAAAATCTTGCGTGAAATATTCACACAAGATTTTTATATAATTTTCATTATTATTTTCTGTAAGGTAATTCAATTTTTGGTTTATTTTCTGATTTTCTGTATAAAACAAATTTTTTACCTATTGCTTGTACAAATTCAGCGTTTAAATCTTCTGCTAATATGTTTGCTAATCTTTTTGGATCTAACATACAACCATCTTGAATTTTAACTTTTATTAGTTCTCTAGCTTCTAATGTTCTATCTAATTCTAACATAACATTCTCTGTAACTTCTTCTTTTCCAATATTTACTACTGGATCCATTGAATGTGCTAAACCTTTTAAATAACTTCTATTTTTTCCTGATAACATAGTATTCCTTTCTTTAAAAATATATATTTGATAATGCTACAACTCATTTTAAATGCATAATCACAACTTTATATATTTTAACATATGATTAGACCAATGTCAATATTGGATTAATTATTGATAGTGTCAAGTTACTTTGGGTTTTATATTGCATGTGCACAACTTCCACTTTTTTTAGCAAATCTCATATTTTTCTCTGCACATTCATTATAGTTTACTTTTAGCAATTATATAGTTTAATTTTAGCAATCATAACTTGTTGCGTTTTTGTAATAAAAAAGTTTCAAATTTCTACATTTATGCAACACTTTATTTATGATTATGCACTTTTGTATCGAATTTATACCATTTCAAATGTTTACATTTGTCTAACTTAGAAATTTGAATTTTCAAATAGTATTTTTATGACATTAAAATTAATTACATATAGACAAATACGTCTATATGTGTTACAATAGGAATTTTTAATTGTAAACATAATTTTAATATTCATAAACTAGGAGGTTCTCATGAAATTAAGAGGAAAACTAATAATTATTATGTTTTTGACTATCACAATACCACTAATTGTTTTAGGGTCATTGTCTTACAATAATTCATATGAAGCGCTTTACGCCCAATCCAAATCAGATGTTATACTACAAACTGCAGAGATAAACGAAACATTGAACGAATATTTTTACAGTTATGAATTATTACTAACATCCATATCTAAACAAACAGCATTCGAAAATTTCACTAAATTAGAAACAACTCAGGAATTTAAAGATACTGCTAAGGAAAACAAAAACGCACTAGATAGTTTAGATGTACCTTTATTAGCAGATACAAGAAAATTAATAGCTAATATCAAACAAAATGATAACATAGATACACTATATTTAGGGACAGAAAGAAAAAATATGTTCTCAGATACAGTAACCTATGTAAATGGAACTTCAGGAGATTTTGATTGCACTAGCAGAGATTGGTACAAAAATGCTAGAAACAATTCTGAATCAGTTGTTTGGACAGAGCCATACATGGATAGAGAGAAAAACAAGCTCATAGTAACATTATCCAAAGCCGTAAAATCAAACAACCGAGTTATAGGTGTATTAGCAATGGACCTAGACCTAAATGATTTAGTTGATAAAATAACAAATATGTCTATAGGCGAATCAGGTAATGTTTTTGTTCTAAATACTGAAGGTAATTATGTTATTTGTTCTGATAGCGAAATGATCAATGAACCTGTAGAAGATTCAAATTTACTAGCTAAAGTAACATCTAATGATATTGGTAATTATAACAGCGATGAAAATTTATTTGTATTCACTAAAAATGCAACTACTCAATGGCAAATTATATCTAGATTACCTATATCAGAGTTAGAATCGAAAACAATCAATCTGAAAAAAGATACGAAATTCATGATTATCATAGGTATGATAACAGCTATCATATCATCAATTTTCATAGCCTCACTTTTAGTTATGAGACTGAAAAAAATAGAAAAATCACTCGAAGTAGCTTCTAAAGGAGATTTAACAAATGAAATCAAATTTAGAACTAGAGATGAGTTTAAAACTATAGCTAACAGCTACAATAAAATGCTAGATGGAATAAATCACCTAATATCTAGAATTCAATTTTCTTCAAATGATATATCCGAGTGTTCAGATGTTTTAGAAGAATATTTCAATCAAATCACAGCATCATCTCATGAAATAGGTGGAGCTATGAGAAATATAGCTGAGGAAAATAACGAGTTAGCTCTGTCAGTTGAAACTGGAAGAGAAAAGACAGAAGAACTAGGTCAAATCATAGAAAATATAAGTTCTTCCATAAAAGAAATAAATCAAAACGCAGATGAAGCAAAAATATTATTAGGAAAAAACAGCAACAATATGCATAGTTTGACTGATAAAACTGAAAATCTTACTTCTGCACAAAATCAACTTAGCACTATAATTAAAGAAGTAGATGAAAATTCATTTGAAATTGGTAAAATAGTAGATAGCATAAATAATATAGCAATGCAAACTAATTTATTAGCTCTAAACGCCTCTATCGAAGCCGCACGTGCTGGAGAAGCTGGTAAAGGATTTGCCGTAGTTGCAGAAGAAGTTAACAATTTAGCATCAGCTAGTAAAGATTCAGTAAAAAACATACAGATATTGATAGATAAAATACAAAGCAATTCAACTTTAGCTGTAACTTCAATGGATAATAACCTTAACTTATTAAAAGAACAAAGAGAACAAGTTATAGAAACATTTGATGATTCTAACAATCTTAATACTTTAGTAAATAATATTTTATCAGAAGTTGAAAATATTGACCAGAAAAATCATGATATGATTATTCAAAAAGAGATACAGATAGAATTTGTTGGCAGTGTTGCTAGTTCAACAGCGACAGCATCATCTACCTCAGAAGAAGTCTTGGCTAGTACAGAAGAGACTATTTCTATGTTGGAAAAAATAGCAGATAAAACTAAACATCTTATGAACATTTCTCATAATCTAAAAGAAAATGTATCTGAATTTAAGACGACTGATATAACAGAAAAAGAGAAAAAAGAGCTTAACAGTAAATAGATAGCTTTTATACAAATAAAATAAGAAGCATATAACCGATCAGCGTTATATGCTTCTTCATTTTTTGTATTTATATTTTTATCTCACTCAATTATCATATGTAATATATTTGTTCTCATAAGTATTATCACATATACCATGTCTTTCTATGATAATCTATATGAAACCTACTGATAGATTTATTGTACAACTAGTTTAGCTGCATCTATAGCATCATGTATATTATCTTTAAAATTATCTTCACCTACTAAAGCAACCACACCACTTTTGCTAAGTGCATCATAAGGCTGTTTACATGCCTGCGATATGATAACTTTTATACCATCTTTCTGGCATTCCCCTACAAAATTCTTAAGTAACTTTATAGCTGAAACATCTAAAGCCGGAACAGATCTCATTCTAAGCACTACTGCTTTTGTATCTTTATCTACTGAAACATGCATAAATATATCTGTAGCAGCGAAAAACATAGGGCCCTCTACTTCATAAACTAAAATTTCTTTACCTAAATTTTCATAATTTTTAGGATTATAACTTACTTCATCCCATTTTCTAACACTAGTTACATCACTCATTCTTTTCATAAATAACAGACAAGCTAAAATCATACCAACTTCAATAGCTACAACTAAGTCAAATACTACAGTAAGTACAAATGTAATAATCAAAACTAATGCATCTGATTTTGGAGCAGCTTTTACAACAGTAAAACATTCATGATACCCTGACATATTAAATGCAACCATAAATAAGATTGCCGCAATAGTAGGCATTGGAATAAGTGCTGCGTATGGCATGAAAACAACTAATATCAACAATAGAATCAAAGCATGTACCATGGCTGATATCGGGGATCTACCACCACTCTTAACATTGGCAGCTGTTCTAGCTATAGCACCAGTGGCAGGTATACCGCCAAACAATGCTGAAGCAATATTTCCTAATCCCTGTCCAACAAGTTCAGCATTAGGATTGTGTTTATCACCTATCATTCCATCACTAACAACACAACTGAGCAAAGATTCTATAGCTGCTAATATAGCTATAGTAAAAGCATCTGGTAATAAATCACTGATAGTATTAAAATCAAAACTTGGCATCGTAAATGTTGGTAATGCATTTGTAATAGTATAACTACTACCAATAGTTTTAACATCTAATGCACCAAACTTAACTATCAATATAGTTACTATAAGAGCAATTAAACTAGCTGGCACCTTAGCATTAACTTTTGGCCAAAATATCAATATAGCTAATGCTAAGCATCCAATTAACAAACTTGCCACATTTAGAGTAGCCATATTATTAAAAACTAGTGAAAGTTTAGACATGGTATGTATAGCTGAAGCTTCATAAGTAAGTCCTAAGAAACTTTTTAATTGACCTATAAATATAGTGACCGCTATACCAGCAGTAAAACCTGTAACTATGGTATATGGAATATATTTAATCCAAGTACCAATTTTCAATACTCCCATCAATATCAGAATAATTCCTGCCATAATGGTTGCAATCACTAATCCTGATATACCTTTAGTTGCAACGATACCCGCTACTATCGTTGCAAATGCGGCTGTAGGTCCACTAACCTGAACCTTAGATCCACCAAAAGCAGCTATAACAAAACCAGCTACTATGGCTGTATAAATACCTTTTTCTGGGCCTACACCACTTGCTAGCGCTAGTGCTATAGATAAAGGTAGTGCTATGATAGCAACTATCAATCCAGAAATAATATCTTTCATTAAATCATTTTTACTGTAATCCTTCAAACAGGACCACAGTTTTGGGCTTAACTCATTCATTTTTTATAAATTTCTCCTATGCATATTATTATGTTTGTTCACATGACACCCATTATACACGCAGAAACATAAATATGCAATAGAAAGATAGCAATTATCTACTTTCTTTCAAAGTCATACGTTTCCAAATTTGCATTTTGACAATACTATTTTTTATTAATAATATTTTTACTCAATAAAAAAGCAGTATAGAAATCTACACTACTCTACTACCAAATGGCATAAGTGCTAACTTAGCAATTTTAAAATGTTGCAATCCAAACGGTATACCTATCACAGTTACACATAAGATACAACCAAATATAACTGAAATTATGGCCATCGGAATTCCAGTTAAAACAATCCATAATATATTTAATATCAATGATCCAACTCCACCGCCGTAATCTACTTCTCTACCAAAAGGTGCTAAAGTCAGTGTTGAAAATTTAAAACATTGTAATCCTAACGGTATACCTACGACTGTTATGCACCAAAATATACCTGCAAATAACCATAATATAGCTGAAATCAAACCACCGCATATAATCCAAAGAATATTTCCTAATGTACTCATTTATTTCTCCCTTCATTTAATAAATACATTATATAATTGCTATATTAACTGCATGATAAAAACAGATTAAAATATGATTAAAAATTTACAAAATCCATATTTAATGTTATAATGTGCATACGTTTACATTAAAATAGAAAGGGGTCAATATGAATATATTAAAAAACAAATACTTCCTCTATGCCACAGAATTTTTCGCTGGAATGAGCGTTATGGCCATAGAACTAGGTGCAAGTAGATTGCTAGCACCCTACTTCAGCTCTAGTCAAATAGTTTGGACAGTTATAATCGGAGCAATCATGATTGCCATGTCTCTAGGCAATATATGGGGAGGCAGAAGCGCCGATAAAAATCCAAATCCTTCTTTATTATACAAAAGACTCATGTTAGCAGCAGTATGGACAGCTGCCATACCTATAGTGGGAAAATATGTTATAGGCATATCATCGGGACTAGTAGCTTTAGTTATAACAAAAAACTTCTTAGTATGGGCTTCATTGCTCAGCTGTATACTATTATTTGTGTATCCGCTCATGATACTCGGCACCGTTACACCTTCTTTAGTTAAATACACCACAGAAGATCTAGAAAGTAATGGAAAAGTTGTAGGACGATTAGGAGCACTAAATACTTTAGGCAGTATACTCGGAACATTTATACCGACATTTTTGACTATACCTGCTGTAGGCACAGCTGCAACATTTATGATCTTTGCAAGTATATTACTATTACTATCAATCATATACTTTATGAGTAGTAAGAAAAAATATATTCAAACAGGAATATCAGTAGCACTAATAATCACTTTTTCTTTTTTAAACATGAGTCATAGTTTTGCTCTATCAGACAAAGACTTAATTCATGAAGACGAAAGCATATACAATTACCTACAAGTATTAGAAAATGATGAAAGCATAATTCTTTCTACAAATGTTTTGTTCGGAGTTCAATCAATAAAGAAAAAGCATGAATCATTGACAGGTATGTACTATGATTACGCTCTGGCAGCTCCTTTTATGGCAAATATAGATGAAATAGAAAATCCAAAACTATTGATACTTGGACTAGGAACTGGTACATATGCAGAATTATGCAGAGAATTATTTAATTTCAGTGAAATAGACGGCGTAGAAATAGATAAAAAAATAATAGACATCGCACATGAATACTTCAATTTATCTGAAGATATAAACGCTATAGAAGGTGATGGCAGGATATTTTTGAAATCAGCATCCACATATGATGTCATCATGGTAGATGCTTACCAAGATATAACCATACCATTTCAAATGTCTAGCATAGAATTTTTTGAAGAAGTAAAAAAACATCTAGCCAAAGATGGAGTTATGGTTGTAAACATGAATATGAATTCTGACGGTCAAGGTTCTATCAATGAATATTTAGAATCTACCATAGCTCATGTTTTCAGCGATGTATATACAATAAAAGTAAATAACGGTACAAACAAAGAGCTGTTTGCTTCAAACAACAAAAAAATGATCAGCAATTTACTTGCAAATAGCGAAAACCAATCAAATGAACGTCTAAAAAAATTAATGGTAAAAATTGCGAAAAATTGCGAAAAAAAATCAGCTAGCAAATTACTGCTAACTGATAATTCAGCACCCGTAGAACTACTAGGCATGGAAGCACTAGATAGCATAATCGAACAAGAACTTAAATACTACAGAAATTTGATTAAAACCGAAGGTTTAGGTGCTTTATTAGATAGATAACACAAATAGATATCTATATGTATTATTTACTTACCATTTAATCTTTATATTAATTGATATTACTTGCTACTTATTTAACTAAAATAAGTAGCATTTTAAATTTAGTTATTGCTGATACAGCATGAGGTATATCCTTTGGCATAACAATAATTTCATCAGGATGAACAATATGTTTCACTCCATCTATAACAATTTCAGCTTCACCTTCTAAAACTAATGCCATAGCATCACCAGGTGCAGCATGAGTAGCTAATTTTTCACCTGCATCTAATGCAGCAACAGTTATACCTGAATTTGCTGTACTTGCTAAAGTTAAACTAGCAATTTTACCTTCATCATATTCTACTAATTCTTTTATGTTATATCCTTTAGCGTGCTCAATATTCTTAATCAATTTTTCCATAATGACCTCCTAATTAATCATTTAAAAGAGTGATTTGCAAAATCTTAAAAGATTTGCCACCACCGATTCCATGTCCTACCATAGCAGGAATAGACAATACATCTCCTTCTTGCATAAAAACTTCTCTATCTTCAAATCGAATTTTAGTTTCACCCTCAATCATCAGATACATAGTATCACCAAGATATTTTTCTTCACTTACAGTTTCTCCAGTTGAAAAACTAAATAAACTCATCTGTACATTATCACTATTGCTAAGTGCCATACTTAGCACTTGATTTCCTTTCGGATGTATTAATGATGCTAATTTCACCGGATAATTTATTGGTAAATGTTTCAAACTAGCTTTATTCTTCATACAATCTCCTTCTCTCATAAATTTAACAACATAACCTTTTTATCATAATTGTAAAATTCAATACTATAAAACATAACATCTTAACATAACTTTACACCTAAATCACTATATCTAAACGTAATATACACTATATTACACATAGTTTATATTATGCACTTAAAATATTACTAATTAAATTTCAAAAATACTCATTTATTTATAAATGCATAATAATTATTTATTAATTTACGATATACTATCATATTCAGCAAAACAATTACGTTGTAAAAACAACGAAACAAAAAAAGAAATCTGAACTCAGCAGATTTCTCTTTTATATAAAATTAATCAACTTAATTAGGAGACTTATAAATAAAATATCTCTAATAGTTAATATTAGACTAAAATCAATTGATGAAATATCATCACAATTATTTACTGCAATGGTGGACCAATCTGACATTCACATGCTGGTTTTTTAGTAATAAAACCAATCACTCTATAAAGTGTTATGAAAAAAAGAATGAAACCAATAGTAGAAAAAATCAGACCTTTTTTCTTAAAATCCAAAGCTTTCAGATATCTTTCCCAACTTACTTTGCTATCTACAATCCTAGCATATTCGCTATCACTGTAACACTTAATAATTAAATGTACTTCTCCATTTTTTGCTGTAGTATATTCTTTATCATAAGTTAATTCTATATCCAAACCTTTTTTCTCAACATACAAAAAAGGTTCATCATCCAAATATAATAAATGCCACTTACTTAAAGCATAATCTTTAATTTCCTCTCCAACTTTAAAGTTGCCAGAAATTTTGAACTCTTCCAAATTTTGTGCCAAAATATCATTATAATCACTTATACTTGTTATATTATCATTATGATTTAATTTTTGCTGAGCTTTTGATTCATCATAATACATAAATCCAGTAATTAAAAGTGCAACAGATAAAAAAAGCATTACAATTATAATGATTAAATTGACCTTATCTATTTTCTTTATCATATCATCGCCTCCTATGAAAACCTTTACATTCATATTGTAACAGAAAACATACATATTGTCAATATTTTAATTCAAAATATATATGTAATCGATGTTTTATAAGGCGATATTTTTTTATATAAAAATATAAGCAAATGATAAAATCACTTGCTAACTAACATCCTATAACGTCTCCTACCATCTTTATCATTTCCTTCTTCAATTCCCTAGGTTCAATCAGTTCAACTCCTCCAGCAGTACCTAGAACCCAACCATAAAATACATGAGAGGGTACAATTTTTACTATTATTTCAAATTTATCCTCATCTACTAGTGAAAAATGAGTGTCCATTCCAAATTTATCTATAATCATGCCAGCAAGTTCATTTTTACATCTCAACTTTACGTTTCTCTCTTCTCCTCCAAACATTCCAAAAACTTTTGCAGTGTAATGCTCTGCATCTATTTTATTTATAAAATCATGACCAATTCTATCTCTATCCATAATTTCAATGTTTTTCATTCTATCTATTCTGTATGTCTTGATTTTAAGTTGATAATCATCATAAGCTAACAAATAATATTTTTCATCATTAATAATTAACTTAAATGGGCTAACTGAAAAAAGAGCCTTATTACCTTTGAAATGCTTTTCTTTAAATTGATTCCATGAAAAATAATGAAAAGCAATTTTCTTATTCTTATTTATAGCTCTATAAATTGAATCCACATTATAAAAAATGCTTTCGTTCCATTTATCTGAATGATTACTAATACTAACCTGTCTATTTAATTCTGTCGCGTTATGAATACTAGTAAGTTTTGAGATCTTTTCAACTAACTTTTCTTTTTTATTCGGTGTGATAAACTGAGAATATCTCACTGAATCTATAAGTAGTTTGAGTTCTGATAGTTCGAAATCACGGCTAGCTAACTTATAATATCTGCCATTACCTTCTCTATAAGATATGATGTCAAATCCCAATTTCCTTAATATATCTATATCAGAATAGATGCTCTTTCTCTCTGCAGATATATCGTTATCTCTTAGATAATCACATATCTGCTGCATAGTTACACCATTTTCTTCATCTGTGTTCTCAAATAGAAATTTCTTCAAATATAGCAATTTTGCTTTTTTCATAAATTTCATCATATCATTCCCCCATGTTCAATGTTTGCGCTAGCCTCTCTTAAATGATTTCTGTAATTTATACAAACATCCTGCCCAGAATATGATTCTATACCATCAAATGCAGTTTTTCTAAGTTTTTTATAGTTTTTAATTGTTGAGTAATATTCACATAACATTGAATAGGCAAACTCAGATTTTTTCTGTAAATTTTCAATTGCAATGACGGCTTCACTAGCTTCTGTCAAATTATCATTACTCGTATGATAATTCAAAGAAACTGCTAAGCATATACTTTTTTTATAGTCAGACACATCTTCTAATAATATATACATTTCTGTTAATTTTAGGTATTCACATTCCCTACCCTTTGCAATTCTAGAGCCCCTAGATAATGCTTTCAATTTATAATATAATTTTCTATTATCTTTAAAACAATCTGCTAAATCATATACTATATCTTTAGAACTTTCATAGCAATCACAATTTTCTATAATGTCATTCCACAAAACATTATTTTTAACTGTGTAATGGTATAGCAATAAATTTTCACATAAATCCTCTAGCTCATTTGAATTCTTACATTTTGAACAGATTAAATCTTTACATTCTTTGCTACATTCAAATCTTATACAATCTTTTTTTTCCATAATATTTTCCCTCGTTTCCACTTGTTGTCTGTCATTAACTGATTATATCATTTCAAAATTTTATGACTGTACAAAAAAAATCCCTACCACTCAAAAATAGGAACTTTTTTAAAAATATTTATAATTTTCAATCCATAATTTCATATCTTAATTTAACAAGTATTATCATATATTTAATCATAATTAAATATAAAATGCAAACATAATTTTTTAAAAATAATTATGTTTGCGCATTTATTAAAACTAATCTGATAAACCTATTATTTCTATATCTTTAACTTCATGTCCATTTAACTCTACAGTAACTTTTTTCATCACTTGTGGTACAATTGGTTCATTAACTACTACATTCTCTTCACCAATATCAATTTTCTTAGTATCCACTCTCTCGATTCTTTCTATTTCTTCCCAACCTTCTATCACAGTTCCAATACCTGTAAAATTACCATCTAGTTTTTCACCAGCCTGATCAGACATAATAAAAAAGAAACAGCTGACACCAGCCATAGTCTTTCCATCTCCACCTAATCCAACCACTTTCTTCTCAAGCTTCAAACTATTACTGAATCCATTTGCTCTAAACTCACCAGCTACAGCAATATTTGCTACTTCATCTCTATCAAATGAAGTATAAGTTGGCTGAATAACAAAGTCTGGAACAATTCTTTTGATTTCTCTATCATCAAAAATGCCCTTCTCTACCAAATCTATAAAAGCATTCACAGAATTAGGAGCTTCTGCAGGCTCTAGCTCAATCTTAACCACTTTTCCATTACCAAATTCAATTGATACAACAGGTTTACACATATTTACCTCCATGTTTTTGTATATTATATCACAATTAGCATATCATTTGATATATGCAATTTTAACCTACAGTAATTTATACTAAGCTATTCAAAAAAGGAAAAGATGAAATATATCTAAATTTTCACCTTTTCTATTTTTAAAACATTATATAGTACATCTATTAAAAATTCTTATATACTATCATATGAAATTACACCATCTCAAACGAACATTAACATAGGATGTATATAACAAACATTAATTATTTCCAAAGGGTGGATTGTTTTACTACTGTATGAAATAACA
>Ga0193963_1001177_pt1 | contig 13297 bp, 10 predicted proteins | sample FB_6_MG_FD_140359 | JGI IMG/M metagenome (GOLD analysis project Ga0193963, IMG submission 140359) | Microbial mat bacterial communities from the Broadkill River, Lewes, Delaware, United States - FB_6_MG | ecosystem: Environmental > Aquatic > Freshwater > River > Microbial mats | place: USA...
ACGGATATCGTACTTGAATACACAAAAAGGGTAATTATACCGATCGATGTCAATAATTTTTCAATATGCTCATAGGTATTATTCAAGTCCACTATTCAAACTCACCCCCCAAAAACCCTCATAAAAATGGACAATTTTACCTCTCATTGTATTAATTTTACCTCTCATTGTATTATAGTAGCTATCAACTTTAATCTCCCCATGGCTATAAGACACTATGATCATAACTTCTATCAGAGTCAGCTTACTGCTCGTTGTATTAAGTGCCCTTCTTCTCTCCAGTTGCAGCATGGATTCTGAGCCAATAGTCGACACTATACCACGCGTCAAATACTTTGAAGTTGGCGAGCAGGCAACCGGGCAATCAAGGCGCATTTCAGGCAAATTGGTCGCAGCTGACATGTCAGCATTAAGCTTCAGTGTTAGCGGCACTGTAGATCAAGTATTAGTCAATAGAGGGGATGCGGTTAGGCAAGGCCAAGTATTGGCTGTACTGGATATAGAACCGTTGAGGCTAGCTGTAGAACAAGCCAGAGCACAGCTTACTATAGCGCGAGCCAAGGTTACGGAAACCAAGCAAGTCTATGAGCGTACCGTTAGTCTGTTTAGTAAGCGTGCTTCTTCACAGGCAGAGGTTGATACCGCCACCGCAAACCATTCTACCGCTCGCGGTAATCTAAAAGCTGCCCAGAGTGATCTTGAGCATAAGCAACGGAATTTTTCGCAAGCTGAACTCACCGCACCCTTTGCGGGTACCATTGCAGAACGCACTATTGATCCATTTCAAGAGACTACCGTTGGTAAAGATGCTTTTTTATTGCAATCTTCTGGCGCATTAGACGTTGAAGTTCGGATCCCTGAAACGCTGATTCGTGATGTTGATTACGGCCAAGTCGTCCAAGTGACTTTTCCAACGTTGCAAGATATAAGTTTGAATGGCGTAGTCAGTGAAATTGGCTCACGTGTTGAAACGGGTAATGCCTTTCCGGTAAGTATCCAATTGCCAGTATCTGACGCCGATTTACGCCCGGGTATGACGGCAAGCATCACCTTTAACTTTGATCAATATCTTGAGGGTCGCACTGTATACTTAATCCCACTCTCGGCCCTTGCCATTGAACTTGGCACTATTCGACAAACCGTAGAGAATGGCCCCAAAACACCTCAAAATACTGCGCCGTTATTCATCATCGACAATAATAACCAGTTGCAAGTCAGAAATGTAGTGATCGGTGATCTACGGGGCAATCAACTGGAAGTTTACGAAGGCCTTGAGGCCGGTGAGAAAATTGTTAGTGCTGGAGTCACCTTTCTACGCGAACATATGACCGTTGAACTCTGGACACCTGAACAGGGTTTAACTGATGGATAAACTCACCCAATTCACAATTAACCATGCCCGCTTTTCAGGTCTATTGATTGTGGCAATGTTAATTGGCGGGCTCGCTATTTTTGCGTCACAGCCTCGTCAAGAAGATCCCGAAATCACCTTGCGCAGCGCACAGATTGTCACCTCTTTTCCAGGTCTTTCTCCTGAACGAATAGAGCAGCTTATTACTCGGCCCATTGAGGACAAAGTCAAAGAGTTATCCGAAATCGACAAAATCAAGTCCGTTTCAATGACAGGCTTATCGATTGTGACTCCTGAGGTCCATGCACGCTATAATGATATGGATCCTATTTGGGCTGACCTGCGCAATAAAATGGATGATCTGCGTGGCAGTTTACCCGAGGGTGCCCAAGGCCCAACCGTCAATGACGATTATGGCCGTGTTGCGGTGGTAACCCTTGCACTTACTGGGGCTGACTATTCCATGGCTGAGCGCCACGAGGTCGCCAAGGACATTAAAGATAGTTTAAGCAACCTGCCTTTAGTCGCCCGTGTCGATCTCTATGGTGTTCAGGAAGAACGTATCTGGCTAGAGTTTGACTCACATTTTATGGCGCAGTTTAAACTGACACCAACCACCATTGTGCAAGCCCTAAATGCACAAAACATTGTACTACCCGGTGGCACCGTTAATGCCGCCGGTCAAACAGTGGTTATTGAACCCTCAGGTGACTTGCGCTCTGTAGATGAAATTCGTAACTTGGCCATTGAAACAGAGAACGGGGAACTCGTTTATCTACGCGATCTTGCAACCGTGCGGCGCGGCTATATAGACCCTCCCAAAGCCCCAGCGTTTTACAATAACCAACCGGCCATTGTGCTAGGTGTGTCGATGGTGGCGGCGTCTAATGTTGTTGAGCTGGGTAAACAGGTTAAAGACAGATTGAGTATTCTCAACGCTAAATTGCCCGTTGGAATGCAATTGGATATTGCAATTTTTCAACCCGATTTAGTGCAAGCGTCAGTCAATAACGCGACCAATAACTTGCTACAAACCATGGCTGTGGTATTGGTGGTCGTCATGCTGTTTCTCGGTTGGCGTACTGGTCTCATTGTCGGTGCTATGGTACCGCTTACCATGATGGCAACGTTAATAGGTATGTCCGTATGGGGTATTGAGCTACACCGGGTGTCTATTGCCGCTATTATTGTCGCATTAGGCCTGCTAGTTGATAATGGCGTGGTGATTGCCGAAGATATCCGCCAGCGAATGGATAATGGTATGGCGCGACTTGAGGCCGCACTCGCCACACCCAAAACCCTTGCTATTCCACTACTCACCAGCTCTCTAACTACCGTGGTGGCATTTCTGCCGTTGGTATTGATCGACGACTCCAGTGGTGAATTCCTTCGATCATTAGGCCAGGTACTGGCGATTGCCTTATTGGCTTCATGGGTCTTAGCCATTACCGTAACCCCGGCTTTTTGCTATTGGTTTTTACCAGCACCTACAAGTTCAAACAATCATAGCGGTGCAACGCAGGCAGGCAATGACGTCAAAGCCGATAACTATAGCGCTCCTGCTTATCAACTTTACCGCAAGCTACTCGTCACTATCCTTAAATGGCGATTGGTATTTATTATATTAATGATTGCATTGTTATTTGCTTCAGGGCAGGTGTTTCAGTTTATTAAACAACGTTCACTGGGTCCATCAGAACGCAATCAATTTACAGTGTATCTTGACTTGCCCGCCGAAGCCCATATTAGTGAAACGCTGATTGCAAGTCATAGTTTAGCGGCCTATTTAAATAACAAAGGAGAAAACCCAGAAGTCACGGATATCTTGTCGTATGTGGGCTCTGGCGGCCCGCGATTTTTCCTTGCCTTAAGCCCCAACGATGCGCAACCCAATAAAGCCTTTTTTGTTGTTAATACCCAAACCAGTGATCAAATTGCCGCTGTTATGGCGCGTGTCGAAGTCTTTCTTAAACGAAATTTGCCACAGGCCAATGGCAGAACTGATATTCTATTTCTAGGTAGCGCAGCACTAGGTACTGTCGAGATACGCGTGAGCGGACCTAATACTGATATATTGCGAGCACTGGGAGATCAAGTAAAAGAAGCCTTTTACAGTGTGCAAGGTACTGCGGCAATACGCAGTGACTGGGAAAACCCAGTGTTTAAGCTGATAGTCGATATTGATCAAGAACGTGCCCGGCGCGCAGGGGTTACCAGCGAAGACATAGCTCGCGCTTTATCGGCCTCCTTTGATGGCCAACAGATCACTAGCTATCGTGAAGGTGATAAAGTTATTCCGGTGACGATTCGTGCCCAATCAAAAGACCGTGGCAACTTGGACCGATTGAGAACTACAGAAATTTTATCCAGCTCTGGCGCTCCAGTACCGTTATTACAAATAGCGGACTTCAAAGGAGTTGTCGAATCCAGCAGAATTCGCCGCCACAACCAACAGCGCGCCCTAACTATTGCCGGTAAGCACCCTCGGTTAACTGCACTGGAACTCTATAGTAGTATGCAGTCAAGTCTGAATACTATTGAGTTGCCACGAGGCTATACACTAGAATTAGAAGGAGAAATAAAGGGGTCTCAGGAGTCAAATAGCAAACTGTTTAATTTCGCCCCCCACGCCCTCTTTCTGATTGTACTTTTATTGGTATTGCAATTTAATTCGTTCAGGCGCCCAGCCATTATCTTACTCACCATTCCTTTAATTATTATTGGTGCCAATATTGGCTTAGCGGCTTTTAACGCTTTTTTCGATTTTACTGCCATGTTGGGTTTGTTCAGCCTAGCCGGTATTATTATCAACAACGGCATCGTTATGATTGACCGGATCGACCAGTCGCGAGACGAAGGGTTGGCCGTTGACGATGCCATCACAACGGCTGCCCTCGCTCGGGCTCGGCCCATCATCATGACCACCATTACAACTATTGTAGGGCTATTACCGCTGGCCTTATTTGGTGGCGAATTCTGGTATGGGATGGCAATTGTTATTATGTGTGGCCTCGGTGTTGGCACCATTTTAACCTTGGGTTTTGTGCCCGCCTTATATAGCTTGATGTTTCGTTTCTCAGCAGAAACGCCAAGTACTTTAACGGAAAAAACATTATGAACAGCCACCGATTAACATTCCGGTTTACGCTACTAGCACTAACCTTACTCGCCGGTTGCACTACCGTAGGTCCTGACTATAAAAAACCTGATATTGCAGCCCCAAAAATCTGGACAGGTAAACTTGAGGGTGGTTTAACTCAGCAACAGCTCAACCCAGATACCCTCTCACAATGGTGGAAAACCCTAGGGGACCCAACACTGGATAGTTTTATTGAACGAGCCATAATTGCCAATTTTGATCTCAGAACAGCTGAGGCACAATTGCGTCAAGCTAGGGCGCAAAGGGGGGTCACAGGCAGTGCACGTTTTCCGACTATAGGTGCAAAAACTTCGGCCACTAGAACTAGCAGCAGTGAGAATACAGCAATAGGTTCTACCTCAGAATTTTATTCATCTGCCTTTGATGCCGCATGGGAACTCGATATTTTTGGGGGTAGACGCCGTGCTCTTGAAGCGGCCGAGGCCGACTTTCAAGCCGCACAAGAAATGCAGCGTGATATACTGGTGTCGGTACTAGCTGAGGTGGCAATAAACTATATTGAACTACGCACCTTTCAATCTCAGTTTCTCGTTGCTGAAAAAAACTTATCCACCCAGCTTGAAAACTTAGCTATCGTACAAGCTCAATTTGATGCTGGAGCAATTTTAGAGCTGGATCTTGATCGCGCCATATCAAACGTAGCAAGCACACGCTCTGAACTACCCCGCCTCAAGCAAACTATTGCTCAAGCCAAAAATCGCTTAGCCGTACTCATTGGCCAAACACCCGGTACCGTCGACAAAGAACTAGACATATCACAGCCACTATTAACTCCAACCGTACAAATAGCTGTTGGCGTACCTGCTGAGGTATTGCGCAGACGCCCTGATGTCAGACGAGCCGAACGTCAACTTGCAGCAGAAACAGCAAGAATAGGCGTTAGCACCGCAGAACTTTATCCAAAATTTACGCTAGCCGGTACTATTGGCCTTGAATCTCTATCACTCTCTAATGTTACCGCAAGTGATAGTAGCACGTGGGGTATAAGCCCTAGTGTGCAATGGAATATATTTGATGGTGGTCGAACCCGGCAAAAAATCGACATACAAAATGCACTACAAGAAAAAGCTATGGTGCAATACGAAGCAAGTATTCTAGGCGCCCTTGAGGAGGTAGAAAATGCAATTACTGCATTTACCCAAGAACAACTTCGCCATCGCTCTTTAGTTGTGTCAGCAACAGCGGCAGAACGAGCGGTCAATATTGCTCAAGCCCGCTACGAAGCAGGCGCCAGTAACTTTTTAACCGTACTCGATGCACAACGAACGTTACTGAGCACTCAAGACCGTCGAACCACCAGCCAAGGAACCATTCTTTCTAATCTGGTTCGCTTATATAAATCATTAGGTGGGGGCTGGTCGTCGAAACAGCCCGTGCAAGTAGAGAACTAAATGACATCAATAATGCATCCCAGTTTTATCGCGTGTTAGCAGATACCTTGCTATTTTTTAAGAGTATCGCGCGCCTGTGTGAACTACCGTATTGATCTGACCACCACTGATACAACGCTTTGGTACACATACCTAAGCCATCGGCGACCTTATTAACGCTATATCCCCGTTCTACAATCTGTTTGGCAGTCTCAGTTTTAAACTCGTCTGAATATCGCTTGTCTAAGCTTCAATACTATTTATCATTTTAATTACCAGCTCTGCTTGCAATCACACGCTATAACCCTCATATTAGGTAGGAGTAGATAACTTTATCTATTCCTACCTAAAGGCAACCTCTCATGCCATCCCAAGATAATAATGACCCTGGAGGTCCTTGGGGATCCCAGTCTAGTACACTTCCCGACCTTGATTTATTTATCAGGCGTGGGGTAGATTCATTAAAACGTTCATTACCTAACGGTAACTTCAATGGAACGCTGGCATTTTTTATTCTGATTATTACTGGCCTGAGCATATGGTCATCCTATTACACTGTTCCCAGTGACTCTGTGGCTGTGGTACAACGCTTTGGTAAGCATTTAAAAGAGGTGCCGCCAGGCTTGCACTTTAAACTGCCCCTTGGCGTTGATAAAGCAACGATTGTCCCTGTTAAACGGCAGTTAAAACAAGAGTTTGGATTTACAACACTAGGAGCCACTGATTCCAATCAAGGGGCTCGTAATGGCGGTCGTGAAACCCAGATGGTGACAGGTGATCTGAATGCCGCTTTAGTTGAGTGGGTTGTGCAATATCGTATCTCAGATCCAGTGAAATTTTTATTTGAAGTGCGCAAACCCAGTGAAACACTTCGTTATGTGTCTGAGTCGGTGATGCGTGAAGTGGTGGGAGACCGAACCGTGGATGAGGTAATTACCATTGGTCGGCAAGAAATTGAAGTCGACGCATTGGTTAAGATGCAAGAATTATCGAGTAAGTACGTGATGGGAATCAGTATCGATCAAGTACAGTTAAAAAATATTAATCCGCCTATGCCTGTACAAGAATCATTTAACGAAGTAAATCAGGCACAACAGTCAAAAGAAAAGCTAATTAATGAGGCTCGTCGTGAATACAACAAAATCATCCCATTAGCAGAAGGTGAAAAAGACCAACGCATTCGTGAAGCCGATGGTTACCGACTCAAACGTATTAATGAGGCCGAAGGTGATGCGGCTCGATTCAATTCACTTTTTACGGAATATCAAAAAGCACCTGCCGTGACTCGTCGTCGCATTTATATCGAAACCATGCAGGATGTGATGCCAAGTATTCAATCAAAAGTTCTGGTAGATGCTGAAATGCGCAGCCTGCTGCCGTTACTCAATCTAGGCCTCCAGAAGGAGGAACGTCAATGAAAAGCATTAAACAGCTTGTACTGCTGTCATTTCTGATTACTGGCGGGTTCATACTACTGAGTTCAATTTACACCGTGGATGAAGTCGAGCAGGTGATTATCACCCAATTTGGTAAACCCGTAGGCGAGCCTGTGGTAGAAGCGGGCCTTAAATTTAAAATTCCCTTTATCCAAGAGGTCAACCCTATTGATAAACGTGTACTTGAGTGGGATGGCCCACCTTCGGATATGCCAACCAAGGATAAATTGTATATCTCTGTTGATCTTTTTGCTCGCTGGCGCATTGTTGACCCCCTACAATATTTTTTGCGCTTGCGCGATGAGCGCAGTGCGCAATCAAGGTTAGACGATATTCTTGGCAGTGAAACTCGAAATGCAGTCGCCAAACATGAATTGATTGAAATCATTCGCACGTCTAAAGATCGAGTACCGCTGCTTGATACCACAGTGCTTGGTGATGCTGTGTTGTCATCACCAGAGCAGAAATCCAACATGGGCGCGTTGGTGCCTATCGAGAAAGGGCGCAAGCTGGTTGAGCAGGAGATATTTTCCGCTGCCGCAGAAAAAGTAGGTGTATTTGGTATAGAATTACTGGATATCCGTTTTAAGCGTATTAATTATAACGAAAGTGTTCGCCCTAAAATTTACGACCGCATGATTAGTGAACGTAGACAAATTGCAGAACGCTTTCTTTCTGAAGGTAATGGAGAAGCCGCAAGAATACGCGGTAATCGAGTACGTGACTTAAACAAAATACAATCTGAGGCCTATCGACAGGTCGAAGAAATTCGTGGCCTGGCAGATGCTAAAGCCACAGAAATTTATGCGCGAGCGTATAATCAAAGCCCACAATCTGTAGAGTTCTACGAGTTTACCCGTACCATGGCCTCCTACCCGGCGATGATTGGTGAGAGTACAACCCTCGTACTATCCACTGACAGTGATTTGTTTAAATTTTTAAAGGGTATGGCACCTAATACTGATATGCCTTTGCAATAACCGTTGCAGTTCGATAATAAATTAAATGCAATTTATTGTGGCCCTCTTAGATAGAGTCTTTTTTATTAAAGAAACATGCGCACCGCATAAGGGGGTTTTTAATGACAAATAATTCAGGATGGCAACGCCGCTCCGATGATTGGGTAAAAATGCTTGAACAATCACGATTGCATAAAGAAAAACATTTGGCAAATAAACAAGGCACGACTGAATATCAAATTAAGAAAAAAAATGAAAATCATGTTCAAAAACCAATAGATACGTCTTAGTGGGTATTTGAACGCAATAAGTAAAGTACTAATCAATCATCGGAGACAATGTTATGAGTAGAGAGCAAAAAGGCAACAAGGAAAGCAAGAAAAAATCAACCACGACTCTAAAAGAAAAAAGAATGGCAAAGAAAACCAAAAAAGCCGAGAAGAAGAATTCTATCTTATCACTCTAAGCTATCTTATCTTGAAATAGTTGTATCGGCTTTGGCAGGAAAGATCGGCAGTGGTTAACCCTATCAGTAATTTAGGAGATTCTCGTGAATAAGGCTGACAATGAATTGATGACTGAATATGGGATTACGCGTAAGACGAAAACAGTGTACTCCTATAAACAGCATAACTATGAACGATTTAAAGACGCACTAAGCTATGCCGAGATTGATATAAATCGACATCAAAGAACTAGTTCGCTCTTACTAGGCACAGGTGAGATTAATTCAGGCAAGTATCATTAATGATGCTTGAGACATTTACTTTACACTTATGGACTTCCCAATCGTTGCTAAAAGCCTAATTAAGTTAACATGTAGATTAAATCAAGGTGATTATACGCAAGGGCTAGGAAGTCCATATCATCACATTTATTGAACTAGCTACCGCCACTTCCACTTCCACACATGCTGCCAGCGTTTATAAGTAGCGCAATTTGTTGACGATAATAGAGACTTAACCGATTTAAAGGGCCATTTAATAATGTATATTACTCAACAGGTGTTAGCGCAATACCATATTTAGCCGCTTGAATAGTCACTGTAATCGACTTAGAGGTAGGCGTAAAACTTTTATCCCCATAACTTTGTAAGGGTACCAATGGGTTCGTTTCTGGGTAATACGCTGCAATATTACCTAGTGGTATGTCATAGGGCACAACACTAAAACCCGATAAGTGCCGTTGACTGCCATCAACCCAATGAGAGGTAATCACAACCTCTTGGTTTTCGTCTAAGTTCATAGTCGCTAAATCATCGGGGTTTACAAATAATACATTGCGCATTCCCTTAATACCGCGATAACGATCATCATATCCATAAACGGTTGTATTGTATTGGTCATGAGAACGCAGGGTTTGTAAATTAAATACTTTTTTGTTAACTAATCGATCACTGAGAGATTGATCAATAATATGCTCCGGTAATAAATGGGCCATAAATTGTGCTTTACCCGTAGGCGTTTGCCACACTCTTTGCGCGGCTTTATTGCCGAGATAAAACCCACCGGGTGCCTCTAGACGTTGATTAAAGTCATGAAAACCTGGTATCGTTTGTCCAATCAGTTCACGTATTTTGCTGTTGTCTTTGGCCACTTCCAGCCATTGAATAGGATTATTACCTAATGTCGCATGGGCTAAGTGGGCAATAATGGCAGTTTCAGATTTTAGCGAGCGACTCACAGGGTTTAGAACGCCCCCAGAACTGTGTACCATACTCATAGAATCTTCAACAGTAATACGCTGCTCACCATACGCGGTAAGATCGATTTCTGTACGCCCCAAGCAAGGGAGAATCAGTGCATCATTACCCGGTGTTAGGTGGGATCGATTAAGCTTTGTACTAACATTAACCACTAAATCACAACGGCGCAAAGCTGCACGCGTTATATCTGTATCGGGCATTGCAGCAGCAAAGTTGCCACCCAATGCAAAGAAAACCTTGGCGCGCCCCTCTTGCATTGCCTGCACCGCCTGAATAGCATTATGCCCAGGCTCACGCGGGAAGGTTTTTTTAAATACACGCTCAAGTTGATCGATCAATTCTTTAGGGGCTTTTTCGTTAATCCCCATAGTGCGATCACCCTGTACATTACTGTGCCCGCGCACCGGGCAAGCTCCTGTTCCAGGCCGTCCAATATTCCCTCTGAGCAAGAGCAAATTAAGCACTTCTTGTAACATAATAACGGAATGTTTATGCTGCGTGAGCCCCATAGCCCAACTGCAAATTACACGCTTAGCGTTCGCGTAAATATGGGCAATATCTGTTAGTTGTTGTTGAGATAAACCCGATTGCTGCTCGATACTCACCCAAGGTGTATTGCGCACATGGTTGATATAATCCTCTAGCCCGTCGGTATGTTCTCGAATAAAGGGCCAATCTAAAATACTCGCTTGGCCATGTTGTTGCGCCTGATCTTCTTGTGCAAGTAACGCTTTAACGATACCTCTAACAGCGGCCATATCACCACCGAGCCTAGGCATATAGTAGTGGCTACTGATCTGTGTATGACCATTGGTCAGCATTTCTTTTGGGCTTTGTGGGTGGGTAAAACGCTCTAGAGCGCGTTCGCGCAGGTTGTTAAAGGTAACAATTTTACACCCTTTTTTTGCGGCATCCCTTAAGGTATCGAGCATTCTCGGATGATTAGTCCCCGGGTTTTGGCCCAATACAAAAATAGCATCTGCCTTTTCAAAATCCTCTAGGGTGACAGTTCCTTTACCTACCCCCAGGCTTTCATTCATCGCAATAGCACTCGCTTCATGGCACATATTAGAGCAATCGGGGAAGTTATTCGTCCCATAGGTACGTACAAATAATTGATAGAGAAAAGCAGCCTCATTACTCGCCCGACCCGAGGTGTAGAATTCCGCTTGATGCGGTGATTCTAGCGTATTGAGGTGCTTGGCAATCAGCATAAAGGCATCATCCCAGCTAATCGGCTCATAGTGATCGGTCGCTATGTTATAACGCATTGGCTCAATCAAACGACCTTGGTATTCCAGAAAATAATCCGTTTGTTGGTTTAAATAGGTCACGCTGTTTTTAGAAAAAAAATCAGCGCCAACTTTGCGGCTAGTCGCTTCCCAGTTAATCGCCTTTGCCCCATTTTCACAAAAGCTAACGTTACTCGCCTTTTTTTGATCCCCCCATGCACATCCCGGGCAATCAAACCCTTTGTGTTGATTAGTTTTTAACAACGTACGGATGTTTCTTACTGGCTTTTTACTTTTGATGAGGTATTTGGAGGTACTAGCTAAAGCCCCCCAACCTCCCGCTGCGTGGTGATATTTTGACGGGTATTTTTTAGGCATAAGTTTTACTTCTACAGCATTTACAACATAACAGGTAAGAATATAACCTTACCTACACAAATAAAAATAATTATCAATTGCGATTGTAAAACCTTAATGAAAAAAAACCAATATGCAATACACCACCTATATAGAGCAAAGGCGTATTTTTAGCCTACAAAAGAGTATGATGAGTCTTACGATAATGCTCGTTTTAACCATAAGTTAACAACAAGGCTATAGGCATCTTCTATTAAAAAGAGTAACCCCTGGTTGAAACTTATTGGTTGGAGCCAATGTTGTATCGGTTACTTATTGACAATAACAGCATAGTTATTAGTAACCCAATTTACTTGTTCTTGCGTATCGGGCACTGAGACGCCTCGCTGTTGTGAAATCAGTGAAAATGCTTCACTCGGTGAAAAGCCACCATGTAATAACACACCAGCGGCGACTATACCCGTACGCCCAATACCTGCACGGCAGTGTATAACGGTATTGAGCCCCCCGGCGATACCATGATATAAATGTTTGGTGAGAGAGGAAAATTGAGCAACAGAGTCAGGTAAGCCTCTGTCGGGTATTGGGTATGCAATAAATTCCATCGCGTTTTTCTCGCTCAACACGCGCTCTTGGGCTAAACCTACCTCATAGGCTTCAGGCTCTTCGAGTAAAGAGACAATTCTATTGATCCCATAGTTGGCAATACTAGAAAACTCATCTTCAATCCATTCACCCGAAACGGGCTTTGCCATTATCGACAAATAACCACGCTCAATGAATTCAACATGATAAATATCTGGCCCCATCATTTATTGTCGTATCGCTCCATTATAATGCGCTAGCGTGAATTATAGTCACGGTGTTTAAGGTATTAAGATACTAGGGCAAGAGTAAATCCTCAAGAAAAAATGCGGCCAGCTCAGCGCGGTTACTCAAATTGGCTTTAGCATAGATTTGGCTGGCCTGCTGCCTCACCGTTTTTTCGCTGGTGCCTCGATAACCCGCCAGCTCTTTAGTGCTCAATCCTTTTATTAGCAATAGCGCCACTTCTTTCTCGGCCTGCGATAAACGCCATTCATCAAGTTGTTCGTTAATCTTTTCACCTAGGCCACGCAAAAGGCCCGAGGCTTTAGCTTGCCAAGCTTTTAGGTCTTTGTCAGAGCGCTTTAACACCTTCTCAAGGTGTTGGTTACGTGATTGCGTTGCCCTTGGTCGCTTGCGCCAAATGTACAGTAGCGTAGCCATAACAAATACGTTAACACCGGTATCAAAGACTAGGTCAATAGATGTAGCACCTGCTGAGGTGTCTTCCATATAATCAAATAGCGCCGAGAGAAATACTACCATCAGCGTCATGCTCACGAGTACGCGCTCTACATCAAAGGTTTTGTACATCATACAGTATCCTGTCATCAACCGGCACGGCCCACCGCCACCGGTTTAGTTAAGTCTATCCAGTCTATAAAACTAGCACATCATTTAATAGGGTACAAATGTTCGATAAGCAAATAACCTATTGATTCTAATAAATAAAAACACTTATAAGGCATATGCCGGATGGTTAATAGGTGCCCCTTCGCTACACTCACGCCAATACGATAAAACCTCTAAAGAGACTAAATTATGATATCAACACGCCTAAAACCATTAAGCGTACTGCCTTTGTTGCCTTTTTTGTGTTTCATTGCAAGCGTCAATGCAGATGATCCACTCACATTAAACCC
>Ga0193963_1001178_pt1 | contig 13278 bp, 13 predicted proteins | sample FB_6_MG_FD_140359 | JGI IMG/M metagenome (GOLD analysis project Ga0193963, IMG submission 140359) | Microbial mat bacterial communities from the Broadkill River, Lewes, Delaware, United States - FB_6_MG | ecosystem: Environmental > Aquatic > Freshwater > River > Microbial mats | place: USA...
CTAAATCTTCTGTCAATTAGTACTAAAAGTTCAATATCTGAAGGTCTTCCAAATGATTGAATTGCTGTTAGCGCAGCACGTATACTTCTTCCAGAGAAAAGAACATCGTCAATAAAAACTACATTTTTATCTTCTACAATAAAATCTATGTTTGTTTTATTAGCTTCAATTGGTGCTCCACGTCTTCTAAAATCATCTCTGTAAAAAGTGATATCAAGATGGCCTAATTTTACATTGGAAATTCCATAATCATTTTGCAAAATATTCACTAAGCGTTCAGCTAAATACACACCTCTTGGTTGAATACCAATTAAAACCGTGTTTTTAAAGTCATCGTGATTTTCAATAAGCTGGCAAGCCAGTCGATGTAATATTATGTGAATTTCTTTTGAGTTAAGTAGTGTTTTTTTACTCATAGTAATACCAAACATTGTTTGGAATACAAATATAAAGCATTTTGTTAATTAATTTGTTAAAAACATTAGAAGATAATTTAAAAAGGTATAAAAAGTTCTTGTACTTTTATTCCTGTAGAAATAACCCATCTTTTTCATATGTCTTTAACTCCTAAAGAAAATAATATTCCATTATCAAAATTTGAATCTATGCTAAAAACAGATAGCGTATATTTCTTTGATTCAGTTGAATTTGAGGAGATTATACATTATTATTTAGATTCTGGGAAAAATTCTTTAGCAAAAAAAGCAGTGAAGCTTGGGTTGTCACAACATCCAAAATCTGTTTTGCTTAAATTGTTTAAAGCAGAGTTATTAATATTTGATGGTGAAATTGAAAAAGCGTCAATATTATTAAAAGAATTACAAGCAATAGAGCCAACAAATGATGAGGTTTATGTTCAGCAGGCTAATATTTGTTCTAAAAATGATGAACATTTAGAGGCAATAAATCTTTTAAAAATAGCCTTAAGTTATACAGATGATCCTGCAGATGTATTATCTATGATTGGTATGGAATATTTGTTTTTAGACAATTTTGATGAAGCACGATTGAGTTTTGCAAAATGTTTGAAAGTTGATTTTGAAGATTATTCTTCATTGTATAACGTGATTTATTGTTTCGACATGGAAAGTAAGCATGACGAAGCTATTGAATATTTGAATTCTTATATTGATAAAGATCCTTATAATGAGGTTGCCTGGCATCAATTAGGACGTCAATATTTTATTGTAAAAAAGTTTGAAGAGGCTTTACGAGCATTTGACTATGCTGTTTTGATTGATGAATTCTTTGTAGGTGGTTATATTGAAAAATCTAAAACTTTAGAAGAGTTAAAAAGATATGAAGAAGCCATTGATAATTACAAAATTACATTAGAATTAGATGATGCAACTGCTTTTGTTTTCTTAAGAATAGGTGAATGCTATGAAAAATTAAATAAATCAACATTAGCTATTCAATATTATAAAAAAGCTGTTCATGAAGATCCTCTTTTAGATAAGGCATGGATGGCAGTCACAAACTTATATGTAAAAGAAAAGAAGTTTAGTAAAGCGTTATTTTTTATTAATAAAGCAATTGAAATTGATGAGCTAAATTCCAATTACTGGAAAATTTATGCGGATATAAATCTGAATTTAGATTTGTTTGAAGAAGCCGTAAGTGCTTTTGAACAATGTATTTTATTGAAGGATAATGATCTTACTAATTGGTTGGGGTTGAGTGACACACTTTGTTTTTTAGGAGATTATGAAGATGCTTTAAAGAATTTACTAAAGTCCAAAGCCTATTTTAAAGATTTTGCTGAAATTGAATATCGATTAAGTGCCTTGTGTTTTAAATTCAATAATACCAAAAAAGGAACAGAGCATTTAATAAAAGCATTAGGTATAGATTTTGAATATCAGTTCATTTTAAAAGATTTATTTCCTGAGGTATTTAAGAAGCAGGAAGTTCAGGATATTATAAAGGGTTTCAGAAAAACTTCATAATAAAAATGTTACATTTGTCTGACTAATTTTTGAGACAAATGCAACAAAGAAATTTCATTCAATATTTAATAATTTCACTTAAAGGTATGGCAATGGGAGCGGCAGATGTTGTTCCGGGAGTGTCAGGTGGTACAATAGCTTTTATTTCTGGTATTTATGAGGAATTATTAACCTCTATTAGTTCAGTAAATATTAAAAATTTGAAACTACTAAAATCCGATGGCATTAAAGCTGCCTGGAAAGCAATAAATGGAAATTTTTTATTGGCTTTAGTAATTGGGATATTTGTAAGTATTGTTTCTTTAGCTAAAATTATTTCCTGGCTTCTGGAGAATAAACCCATTATGGTATGGGCATTCTTTTTCGGTTTAGTTTTAGCAAGTATTTTATATGTTGGAAAGCAAATTCATAAATGGAATACTATTGCTGTTTTTTGCTTAATAATTGGAGCGGGAACAGCATATTATATCACAACCTTAGAACCTTTAATTTCTGAAGGTTCATCACCTATGTTTTTGTTTTTGGCTGGAGCTGTGGCAATTTGTGCTATGATTTTACCGGGTATTTCAGGTGCTTTTATTTTAGTTTTGTTAGGAGCTTATAAACCAGTTTTAGAAGCAATACATGATAGAAATTTTAAAATAATAGCAATTTTAGCGGCAGGAGCAATAGTAGGATTATTGTCTTTTTCAAAAGTGTTAAAATGGTTATTTAATAATTATAAAGATTACACTTTAGCAGTTTTAACTGGTTTCATTTTGGGGTCATTAAATAAAATTTGGCCATGGAAAGAAACGCTTACCTGGAGAATGAATTCTCATGGAGTAAAAGTTCCTTTTAATCAGCAAAGTATTTCTCCATTATCATTTGAAGGAGATGCTCAATTAAGTATGGCTATAGGTTTATCTTTGGTTGGTTTTGCTGTTATTATTTTATTAGAAAAAATAGCCAGTAAAGCAGACAAAGTTTAAAACATGGCAAGAGATCGTTCCATATTAGATAAGTTTTTCCTTTTTATAAAAGGGTTATCCATGGGAGCTGCAAATAAAGTTCCAGGAGTTTCTGGTGGTACGGTATCCTTTGTATTAGGTTTTTATGAGGAGATGATTTATTCATTTAGAAAAATCAATTACAAGGCTTTTTTACTATTAATTAATGGTCGGTTTAAAAGCTTTTATAATTATGTAAATGCGACTTTTCTATTATTGGTTTTTGGAGGAAGCATGTTTAGTTATTTCAGTATTTCTCTTGTACTAGATTATTTAATAAGTAATTATGAATTATTTGTATGGAGCTCATTTTTTGGAATGATTTTAGGTTCTATATATTATATTTCTAAAGATTTTAATGATTGGAGGCCAATCAATATTTTATCCATACTAATTGGTATTTCCCTGGGTGTTGCCATAAGTTTTATGAATCCGGCAAAAGAAAATGATAATTTATGGTTTGTCTTTGCCTGTGGTATTATTGGTGTTTCAGGAATGACCTTACCAGGATTATCAGGATCTTTTATCTTAATTTTATTGGGTAATTATGTATTGCTACTTGTTGATTCTGTTACTATGATTTATAAAACACTAATTGAAGTGTTATCGGGTGACTTCAGTTTTGTAGATAATGTAGAACGCATGAGATATATTAAAATTATGTCATCATTTACAGGTGGATCTGCATTTGGATTAATTTTTACATCTTATATTTTAGGGTATGTTTTAAAAAGATGGCATCAAATTGTTACAGCAATAATCATTGGATTTATTACTGGGTCATTAGGAATTGTATGGCCATGGAAAAAAGAAATTTATAAAATTGAAAATGGAAAGGAATTAATTGATATCCATGGAAATAAAGTAATTGAAAATTTTCAAAGATATTTCCCTGATTTTTCACAACAACAAACCTGGACGGCAATAGTATTTATATTTGTTGGTTTGGGTGTTATTTTATTATTAGATAAATACGGAACAGAACGTAAAGAATATATAGATGAGTAGTCGCTTTAAATTTGGTTTAGTAGGGAAAAATATTTCCTACTCCTTTTCACAAAAATATTTTACAGAAAAATTTAAACAGTTAGGTTTAAATTCTTATAAATTTAGAAATTATGATATTCCAGAAATAGAAGAATTTCCTTTTATTTTATATCATAGAGAGGAAGATTTTAAAGGGCTAAATGTTACAATTCCTTATAAACAATCTGTTATCAAATATTTAGATGAAATAAAAGGAGATGCTCTTAAAATTGGTGCAGTTAATACGATAAAAATTACTGATGATAATCTACTTATTGGTTATAATACCGATGTTTATGGGTTTCAAAAATCCATTGAGCCATTACTAAAAAATCACCACAAAAAAGCACTTATTTTAGGAACTGGTGGAGCCTCTAAAGCAATTGCATTTACCTTTGAAAAATTAGGAGTTGAATATACTTTTGTATCGCGAAATGTTGGAGAAAATAGCATGCTGTATTCTTTGTTAACAGAACAAATTATTGCTGAAAATACAATAATAGTAAATTGTACACCTCTTGGTACACATCCAGATATTGAAAATGCACCTAATATTCCTTATAATTTCATATCAGAGAAACATTTACTTTTCGATTTAATATATAATCCGCTAGAAACAAAATTTTTAAGAGAAGGAAAAAAAAGAGGGGCAATTATTAAAAACGGACTTGAAATGTTGGAATTTCAAGCAGAAAAGTCTTGGGAAATATGGAATTCCTAAGAAAGAATTACTTAAATTTACGCAACTTTAAATAATACATCTCATCTTATAAGGAAATAGCTTTTTTTATAAATTGTTTATTTTTAGAATATTAATTAATTTAATTAAACGAACCTTAAACATTTTTATATGTTAGACGAAAACGAGAAATTACCTAGTGTAGAAGAACAAAGTAGTACAGAACAGAACTCTGAAAATTTAGAGAATAAAAAAGTATCTGATTTAAAACCTGAAGAAGGTGAAACGCCATCTGAAGTTGATAAAACTACTATTAAAACTTCAACAAATTCCAGTGAACAGAAAGATGAGGTTTTTCAAATCTCAAATGAAGAAAATGAATTAGACTCAAATAATGCAATTGATGAAATTGAGGATAAAATAGCTGAAAGTTCAGAGAAAATTGAGCACGAGACTATTGAAATGATAGATTATGATAGCCTTAGCTTGGAAGAATTGGTTGTTGAATTAGGTAAATTAGTTAATGATAAACCTGTTCAAAGTATTCATAACAATGTTAATAGTATTAAAAATACTTTTAATTTAAAATTTGGCGAATTACTTAAAGCAGAAAAAGCAAAATTCTTAGAGGAAGGTGGAAATGCCATTGATTTTCAGTATAATAACCCTGTAAAATCTAAGTATAATGGTATGTTGTATGATTATAAGGTTAAAAAGAATGATTTTTATGCCAAGCAAGATAATCAGTTAAATGAAAACTTAAATATTAAATTAGAACTTATAGAAGAACTTAAGCATTTAATTGATAATGCTAGCGGGGAGACAATGTATAAGGTGTTTAAAGGTATTCAAGATAGATGGAGAGAAATTGGACCTATTCCAAGAGCCAAATATAATGATACGTGGAGAACATACCATCATCATGTAGAACGATTCTATGACTTATTACATTTAAGTAACGATTTACGTGAATTAGATTTTAAACATAATTATGATGAAAAATTAAAACTTGTTGTTAAGGCTGAAGCATTAGCAGAATTAGAAGATGTAAATTTTGCATTTAACGAGCTACAGGTTTTACATAAATTATGGAAAGAAGAGGTTGGACCAGTTGATAGAGATCATAGAGAAGAAGTTTGGGGTAGATTTAGTGCAGCAACTAAAAGAGTACACGATAAAAGACATGACTATTTTAAAGATCTAAAATCAAAGTACGAAGGGAATGTTGATTTAAAATTAGATGTAATTTCGAAAATAGCTGCAATTGATGTATCAAAAAATAAATCAAGATCAGACTGGCAAAAAAGTATTAAAGAAATTGAAGTTTTAAGAAATCAATTTTTTGCGATAGGTCAGGTGCCAAGGGCTAAAAGCAATGAAATTTGGGCTAAATTTAAAGATGCCACAAGAAAATTTAATTTAGAGAAAAACACCTTTTTTAAAGATGTAAAAAAGGATCATCTTGAAAATTTAAATAAGAAAAAAGCACTTATTGAACGTGCAGTCGCACTAAAAGACAGTGAAGATTGGGATATGGCAACTGATGTAATGAAAAAAATTCAATCCGATTGGAAAAAAATTGGACATGTTCCGAGAAAATATTCTGATAAGCTATGGAAAGAGTTTAAAGATGCTTGTAACCATTATTTTGACAGATTACACGTTAATCAAGATGCTGGAAATAAGGAAGAGATGGAAGTTTTTAATAAAAAGAAAGAATTGTATGCCTCAATTAAAGCTTCTTTAGAAGGTGATGATAAAATTACTTTAGAAACCCTAAAAGAGCATGTAAATAATTGGAGAAGCTTAGGTAGGGTACCAAATGAAATGAAGCATATTGAAGTTAAGTTTAATAAGCTTATTGATAAAATTGCAACCTCTAACAAAATAGATGTAAAAGCTATTGAAATGATTAAGTTTGAAAACTTAATTAATTCATATATGGAGCAAAAGAATTACAAAAAAATAAATGGAGAACAACTTTTTGTAAGGAAAAAAATTGATGAAACTGTTAGAGAAATTCAGCAGTTAGAAAATAATATTGGTTTCATTTCAAACGCTTCGGCGGATAATCCACTGCTGAAAAACGTAATGGATAATATTGAAGTGTATAAAGAAAAACTTGAAGTTTGGAAAATTAAACTTGAGTTTTTAAAGAAATTAGATTATTAAAAATAAAAAAGGCCTGCTTTAAAGCAGGCTTTTTTTTATTCATGTTTTAAATATGTAGCTATCTCAATTTTAACTTCACTCCATGTTTTTGGAATACCATCTTCGCCCGAATGCAAATCTTTACAAACTTTATTTAGAGCATCTATTGCCAATTGAGCCTTCCAATTGTCCAAATCCATTACAGCTTCCATAGTGACCATTTGATCACTAATTACATAGGTTATTGGTAAGTTTTGTGAAATTCCATTCATTGTTAATTCAACAGAACCAGATGTTTCGTTGTTCATGGAAATTGTTCCAGTTAAACTTGAGGTGTTTTTCATAGTTCCAAAGAAGAATTTTTTTAGTTTTCCATCTCTAATGGTGTCCTTTGAAAATATGCTAGAAACAGGAATGCTAAATTTTAGATTATTTAAAGCTTCAAATGCAGATGTACCTTTTTGAGACGATTCAATATTCAATTTGGTAAATTGACCTTTTACAGGAACTTTTTCAGTTGTTTTGTATGCAGTCCAATTAATTGTAGTCGTTTTTGATTCAACCGAATACTGTTTAGTTGTTTCGTTATTTTGTTGTTTTTTTGATTCTTTGCAAGAAGTTGTGCCAATTATTAAAGCAAATAATAAAAGGCTAAATATACTTAGATTTTTCATAGGTAGTAGTTTATTTTAAATGTTTATTTACAAGGTCTATATAACCTTGTTTAGCTTCATCTTCTGTTAAGTGGCTTAATTGAATCCATGCATTTAATTTAAATGAATTTCTTAATTGAACATTTCCAGAACCTTGCTTGTAATTATTACCTTTTGTGGCCTGTTTATAATAAGCATATAAAGCTAACATGGTATCAGGAGGCAATTTTATAGTTGTATTGCTCGAGCATATGTAAGCCTCATCAAATTCTTTGTCTAAATCTTTTCCCATTGATTTAAATGCAATAAATTATAAACTAGCTATAATTTGTTCACCACCACGAACTTTGTCGTTAAGCTGAACTTTTATTTTAGCATCTAAAGGTAAAAATAGATCAACTCTTGAACCAAATTTAATAAATCCGGCATCAGAACCTTGCACTACGTTTTCATTTGGCTTAGCATAGTTCACAATTCTTTTTGCTAATGCGCCCGCAATTTGTCGATAAAGGATTTCTCCTATAGTTTTATTTTCTACTACAATGGTAGTACGTTCGTTTTCTTCAGATGCTTTTGGATGCCAGGCAACCAAATATTTACCAGGATGGTATTTGCTAAACTTAACCAAACCACTAATAGGGTATCTTGTAACATGAACATTTAGTGGAGACATAAAAATAGAAACCTGAAGTCTTTTATCTTTAAAATATTCTTTCTCAAACACCTCTTCTATAACTACAACTTTTCCGTCAACAGGAGCTATAATTTGATTATCATTTAAAACAGTATGTCTTTTAGGATTTCTAAAAAACTGTAAAACTATTACGTAAAAAATCAATAAAGTAGTAGCTAAAACCTTGTTTAACCAAATGATATCTACAAAATTATCAATTAGGATAATTCCACCACCTAAGATGAATGTTGAAATTAAAATTATTTTAAAACCTTCTTTATGAAACATAATTATTGAACTAATTGTAAATAAATAAAAATAAAAGGAGCAGCAAATATAACACTGTCAAATCGATCTAAAAAACCTCCATGGCCAGGAATAAAATTACTACTGTCTTTTACACCTGCTTGCCTTTTAAACATTGATTCAATTAAATCTCCTAGTACACCAAATATACTAACTATTCCTGCAATAACAACCCATTGCGTTAAGGAGAGTGTTGTGAACTGCTTAGCCAAAAGAAAACTTAGTGTAAAAGTAAACACCATTCCTCCTAAAAAGCCTTCAATTGTTTTGTTAGGGGAAATACGTTCTAATAGTTTATTTTTTCCAAGGTTTTTACCAACAATAAAGGCAAAAGTATCATTTGTCCAAATCAATAAAAAAACTCCCAAAATTGTTGTATTCACATAATTAAATGATGAGTTAAGAAATGGAATTTGAACAATTAATGTAAATGGAACTACTATATAAATGATAGAGAGAAAGATTTTTCCTAAATGGCTTATAACTTCTTCTTTTTTCGCGAAAAGTATTGATGCAAATGTAATAAATATGGTTAAAAAGAGTGCTACACCAACGTACTCAAAAATTAATCTAGAAGGAACGTCTTGAACATTTAAAATATTCCCAAAAACAAAAAACAAAATTCCAATTAAATACGGAAAAACACTTTTTAATTTGATCATTTTTTTAAACTCATATAAACAAAGAATCATCAAAATAAAAAATAAAAATATAAATGATATTTTACTGTAGAGTATTGAAAATATTAAAACACTTACAAATACAATTCCCGAAAGTGCACGTTTTAAAAGGTTGGTCATAAATTATAAATCTTCAAATAGCAACAAATATAAGTTTTTTGCATTGGTATTTCCATAATTCATAAAATCCATTTGATTTGAATTAGGGTTGTAATTTTTAATGGCACTAATATTACTAGGAATATTACCTTGATAGCGTGATTTAATACCTGTTAAACTTTCGCCATTTGTATTTACTAATTGGCTGGTAGTGGCATAAACAATAAAATTTTCTGATAAATCAGAAATTTTACATTCTTTTAATTGGTTTGAGGAAAACAGAATACTACCATTTTCAGCAATTAGATGCTCACAGCCAACAAAAATAGGATGAGAATTACTAAACTTCTCTATAGTATTTAAGCCTATAGCTTTTACAAGTTTTAATAAGTCAAGGTCGTTACAAATTAAATTTTCCCATTGATTCTCTTCGGCAATTTGTGCTAAATTTAAGGTGACTTCTTCTAATGTTGTGCAGTAGAGGAACTTACCTTTATTGGCTAAAAAATTTTGCACAAAACTTTGGTCAAGTGATAAATTTTCTAAATTTACACTTGACTCTTTAGTTTTCTTTTCTTTAGGGGTATTGAATAACTTTTTGAAAAAACTCATTATTTGTATTGAATAACCTCAAAATTATAAAAAAGTAATGAATTTACTCCTTAGTTTCTGATGAATTTTCAATGCTTGGTTTTTCAGGACTATCTTCAACTACCTTTTCAGTTGTTTTAGGCTCTTCATTATCAAAAGGTCTCTTCCCAAAAATGGTCTCTAAATCTTTTTTGAAAATAACTTCTTTCTCTAGTAATAATTCAGCTAAAGTAATTAGTTTGTCTTTGTTTTCACCTAAAATCTTAATAGCACGCTGATATTGAGCTTCAATAATTTCTGAAATTTCTTTATCAATTATTTGTGCAGTTTCTTCACTATATGGCTTGGTGAAATTGTATTCTGATTGACCGGATGAATCATAGTAAGTGATATTACCAATTTTATCGTTTAAACCATATACTGTGACCATTGCTTTGGCTTGTCTTGTAATTTTTTCAAGATCATTTAAAGCTCCTGTTGAAATTTTATCAAACATTAATTTTTCAGCAGCTCTACCTGCTAATGTTGCACACATTTCATCTAACATTTGCTCTGCTTGAACAATTTGGCGCTCTTCAGGTAAATACCAAGCAGCTCCTAACGACTGTCCTCTAGGAACAATTGTAACTTTAACCAATGGTGCAGCGTGTTCTAACATCCAACTTGCAGTTGCATGACCAGCCTCATGAAAAGCAATTGTTTTCTTTTCTTTAGGTGAAATAATTTTGTTTTTCTTTTCAAGTCCACCAACAATTCTATCAACAGCATCAAGGAAATCTTGATGATGCACAGCTTTTTTATTATTTCTGGCAGCAATTAAAGCAGCCTCATTACATAAATTAGCAATGTCAGCACCTGAAAAACCTGGTGTTTGTTGAGATAAAAATTCAACATCTACATCTTTATGCAGTTTTAAAGGTTTTAAATGAACTTTAAAAATTTCAGCTCTTTCGGTAATATTTGGTAAATCAACAAATATTTGACGGTCAAATCTACCAGCTCGTAACAATGCTTTATCCAAAACATCAGCACGATTGGTAGCGGCAATTACAATTACATTTGTATCGGTACCAAAACCATCCATTTCAGTTAATAACTGGTTCAAAGTGTTTTCTCTTTCATCATTACCTCCAGTTATGTTGCTTTTACCTCTAGATCTACCAACAGCATCAATTTCATCAATAAATATAATTGAAGGTGCTTTTTGTTGAGCTTGTTTAAATAAGTCACGTACACGAGATGCACCAACACCTACAAACATTTCAACAAAATCTGAACCTGATAAAGAGAAAAAAGGAACATTAGCTTCACCTGCAACGGCTTTAGCTAATAATGTTTTTCCCGTTCCAGGAGGCCCTACTAATAATGCACCTTTTGGAATTTTACCTCCTAAAGTTGTATATTTTTCAGGGCTTTTTAAAAAGTCAACAATTTCTTGAACTTCTTCTTTCGCTCCTTCTAAACCGGCAACATCTTTAAATGAAGTTTTTACCTTTTGATCTTGATCAAATAATTTAGCTTTTGATTTTCCAATGCTAAAAATTTGACCACCTCCACCTGATCCACCACCAGACATTCTTTTCATAAAATAAATCCACAAACCAATTAAAAATATAAATGGTAAGTACATGAAAATTTGCTCTAAGAAGTTTGTTTTTTCAATATTTGAAGTGTCAAAATCTAAGTTGTTCTCAACCTTTTGCTCATCAAGTTCTTTTTCAAAATTTTGTAAATCTCCAAAGTCATAATAATACATTGCAGAATTACCACTATATAAAGAACTCTTATTTTTTGAGTGTTTCTCTTTTGATAATGCTTCTTTTTTAATGTAGATATTTGCAACGTCTTTGTTTACAATTATTATTTTTTCAATATCATTATCACTAAGAATAGTCTTGAATTCATTCTGACTTAAATTTTTAGAGACTAAACTATCACTATTAAAAAACTGAAAAACAATAAATAACACGAAAATACCACCGTAAATCCAATAAAAATTAAATTTAGGTGTTTTTATGTTTTTATTATTTGAAGTATCTTTTTTATTCTTATTCATTTGTTTTTGATTTCTAGAAGTTAAATACTTTTAATTAGCTGTAGGAATTGTTGTTATTTTTGCATCACCCCAAAGACTTTCTATATCATAATATTCACGTATGTGTTTTTGAAATACATGAACAACTATGTTAACATAATCTAATAAAATCCATTCAGCATTACCTTCACCTTCAACATGCCAAGGTTTGTCCTTTGTTAGTTTACTTACTTGTTTTTGCAAAATACCAGAAATAGCATTTACGTGAGTATTTGAAGTACCTGTACATATCACAAAATAATCACAGACTGTATTTTCAATTTCTCTCAAATCTAAAATTTGAATATCTTCCCCTTTTACCTCATCTATCGCTTTCAAAATTGCTGCTATTGTATCGTCTGCGCTTATATTTTTTTTTGTCATTAAATTTTTTTTAGTTTTTTACAAAGTTATTCTTTTTTTATAATAATTTTGGTATAAAGTAACTTTGTTAAAATTATCAATTACTACATGAATATAATCAAACTTAATGCCATTGATTCAACCAATTCCTTTATAAAAAATTTGGCTAATAAAAAGGCTTTAGAAAATTATACAGTAGTAATGGCAGAGCACCAAACTTTAGGTAGGGGGCAAGTAGGAACAACTTGGATTTCCGACAAAGGTAAAAACCTTACATTCAGTGTATTGATTAGTGTTGAGAACTTGCGAATAGAGAATCAGTTTTATTTAAGTATGGCGGTATCATTAGGTATATTAGAGGCTTTAAATAGAGATGTTAAAATTCCGTTAATGGTAAAATGGCCTAACGACATTTTGTCAGATAAAGACAAAGTTGCGGGCATTTTAATTGAAAATATTTTAGCAGGTGTTACTATTAGACAATCGATAATTGGTATTGGATTGAATGTAAATCAAACGGTTTTTCCAACGGAAATTGGACCAGCTACTTCACTTAAAAATTTAACTGGGAAAAATTATGACAGGGATGATTTATTAAGGAAAATTATTAATTCAATTCAATATTATGTCAAATTTTTAGAAGATTATAAGTTTGATGATTTGAAGAAATTATATCTTGAATCTTTATACAAATTTGAAAAACCAATGATGTTTGAAGATAAAGAAGGAGTGATTTTTTTAGGGAAAATTATTGATGTTGATGAAAACGGAAGATTAGTAATAGAGTTGGAAAATGAAACAGCCCGCAAATTTAGTTTGAAAGAAATAAAATTTGCGAACCGTTTATAACATATAATCTTTAAGCTAATTGACCTGCGTTTTCAGTTAAAGTGTCGATAAATTTTTGAAGTGGACTTTTAACCATCATAGCCATCATAGCATTAAATTCACCTTCAAACAATAATTGAGCTTCACAACTATTTTCTGAAACAACTTCAATATTTGCTGTTAACGAAAAGCTTAATTTACTGCTTGCAGCTCCTAA
>Ga0193963_1001180_pt1 | contig 13267 bp, 1 predicted proteins | sample FB_6_MG_FD_140359 | JGI IMG/M metagenome (GOLD analysis project Ga0193963, IMG submission 140359) | Microbial mat bacterial communities from the Broadkill River, Lewes, Delaware, United States - FB_6_MG | ecosystem: Environmental > Aquatic > Freshwater > River > Microbial mats | place: USA...
AAATTTGTCTGTGAAATCTATCATATCATTTTCATATCCATTGTGTTCTATTTGTTCACTTCCATAGCCTACTTGAAGCGAATAAATTTGGATTTTTGGATTTTTTATAAGAGGTTCAAAATGACTTAGGTCAAATACTTTACCATCATAGCTCTCCCCTGTTGCAGAAGCAGACCAACAAAGTCCTATTTTGATTTTGTCGTTTTGGAGTTGAAACTCTTCATCTTTTTCTACTTTAAAGTAAGGTTCAGTTGGAAAATCACTAAAACCTCGTACATCTAAGATATAAGCTAAACTCATAATAGGAAGATGTAAATCAAAGCTTGGTGTATTTTGCTCATCTCGACCTACAACTATATCAATACACTTCATACTCTCAAACAGTGTTTTAAGTTCATCTCGACACTCTATTGCTAAAGTACACCCAAGAGCTTTAAGTTGTGGCAAAAACCTAGCATACATAATACTATCACCAAACCCCTGTTCACTATGTACAAGAAGAGTCATCCCTTTTATATCTTCACCTTTTTTCATCATAGGTTTTGAAAATATATGTTTATGTTTGTATATATGAGATTGCATCTCCTCTTTTCTAAAACGCCACTCATACTCTTCTAAACCATGAATAAAATCACCTTTAGATAAATACACCGTTGACAAATCAAAATGAGCATTTTCAAAATCTGGTTTTAATTCTATAGCTTTTTTATAACTTTTAATAGCTTTATTCGTAAAGCCTAGGTTTTTATAAGATGTCCCTAAATTACTGTACGCATTGTATCCATCTGCTTCCAGTTCTATTGACTTTTCATGACACTTTGAAGCTTTTTTATACTCATGTAGTTTATTAAATACATTTCCTAAGTTTGTATACGCACCACTATGTTTAGGCATTTTTTCTATAGCAGTTTGCAAAGACTTTATCGCTTCTTCATATTTTTTTGCTTTATTTAAAGCTGCTCCCATATTACTATATACTTCATAATAACTAGGGTCAGTATCAAGAGCTATTTGAAATATTTTTGCACTTTTATCATAGTTTTTTTCTTTATATAAAATTACACCAATATTATTTATAGCTTTTGCAAATTTGGGATTAACTCTTACTGCATTTTTATATGCCATAATCGCTTTTTTAGTATCGCCAAGTTTTTCGTATAAAATTCCTAAATTATTAAAGGCATTGTAATTTAATGGATATATTTTTACACCATAAAGGTACAATTTTATAGCTTCATTATATTTTTTTTCATCAATAGCTTTTCTTGCTTTTTGTAAAATTATTTGACTATTTTGAAGAATTTGTTTCATTTTTGTATTTTTATACAAAGCCTCAAAAGTATGCTTAGAGATATATTCATTTCCAGCACTTACAGGAAGTTTTTGTTTTATTTCTAATTCAAAAAAATCTTCTAATACTGAGAATATATCTAATTTATTCGATACCCAACCCTTGTTTGTTGGAATTGCTGTTTGAATGTTATTCAAAACAAAAAAACTTCCATTTTCTTTTAGTGAAGACTGAATCAATGCTATATCAGATACAGGATCAATACAATGTTGCAGAACCCAAACAGCTAAAGCAGTATCAAACCTCACACCTTGAAATATCATATTTTTATATTGTTTTGGCGAAATAGCTTGGAATTTATTTGAATTCACATATTGGGTTGCATGTTCTCTCATTGTTGGACTAATATCAACTCCAACTACTCTACATCCAAATTTTTCAATAAGTTCTTTTGAAAGTCTTCCTATACCGCACCCAAAATCAACTACTAAACTCTCCCCGTTAAAAGAGATTTTGTTTGAGATAGAGTCTATTAAATATGGCGTTTCATTTTCCCATCGTACTTCACTCGTAATATTTTTCTCATGTGTGAGTATTATTCTTTTTGCTTCATCCAAATCTTTTTTGTTAAAAATATTTGGATTGTATTGAGTATAATTTTGATTCATATATGCTAAAGACAATAAAGTCTTTTCCCCTTTTTACTTAGTTTGAAAAATTTTTTGGAAATTATTTAAAGATTTTGTATGTGCATCTATCACACTCATCCACCCTTTTTTTGCCCAAAGTGCAAGTGTAGCATCATCTAATTTAAGTAGTTCATCTCTATTTATAACATAAAACTCTTCTAAAATTATTTTTTCATCACCATTTACATTCACTCTAAAATCTTTTTTTACAAGTAGATCTTTTTTCTCTAATTCTTTTACTATTATTCTACTTATTTCTCTTTTATTATTCAAAGCTCGTACTTGTTCGATTTTTTGGTTGGCTAACTCTTCTAATTCAGATTTTTTATTAAGTATAGTATTCTTTTTGTTTTTTCCTACATACTCTGCATTTGTATCAATTGCAATAACTGTATTCAAATTTTCATCTGTATCTTTTATTATAATATTAAAAAATGGATATGTTTTTACAAAGTTTGCTATATATGCTGTGTTATTATTATAAATATTTACCTCTTTTGAAATTCCTGTAAAGGCTATAAATTCTTTATTATCTCCTGCACTTATAAATACTGGTGCAGAACAACTCATATCTAAAATTTCATCAACTCCAACAGGAACAACACCAATATTTTTTGCCACTACATCAAAAGATATTTCATCAAACTTGATACCATTATGTTTCTTTTTGTCTAATACTTCTATATTTTTATACATTTTATTTCCTTTTTTTTGTTTAATTTTATGACGCTGCAATAGTAAGTGATATGTCTTGTGTAGCACCACCATTATCAGTATCTATTAGATATGTTTTATCTGTAGCAGTACTAGATAAACTAATATCATCATAACTCCAGTTTGTACCACCATCATCAGACCATCTATAGTTAGCATCACTTGTACTAATGTTTACAGTATCATCTCCAGCTCCACTAATAGTAAAGTTCGTATTTGTACCATCTAGCCAACTATTTATATCTGAAGCATCCATATTAACTGTATTGTTATCTACTAAATTAAGCTCTTCTATATTATCAAATGAACTAGCAGAGAAAGTTGCTCCTGAGTAGTTAGTTATATTAACCGTATCAGTACCAATTCCACCATCTACATCATTGATATTTGAGAAATCTAATGTAAAATTATCATCCCCCGTTCCACCAGTTATTTTAGATATTGAACCTTCATTTCCTGAATCAATTGTAACATTATTTCCACCATCTTGTAACTCTAACTCTTCAAATCCGTCTAAGTTAGTAAAATCTAAATTCCCATCAAATCCTAAACTTAGCTTATCATCTGTACCTTCTAAACCTGTTAAAGTATGAGATCCTAATTTATTAAATTCTGATAAATCATCTAACACAACTTCATCTGTACCTGCTGCAAAATCTATATTTTCTATATTTGATACATTGGATAAGTTACTAAAGTCAAGTGTTCCGTTTGTTTGAAAATCTAAAGTATCGCCTGTTCCTGTGTTTGCTCCACCATCAATAGTCATAGAACTTGTTAAATCTTCCATATCTATTTTTATCGTATCATCACCACCTCTTGTGTTGATAGTTGTAAAACCTGCATCTGTGATCTCAGTTCCACCAAGAGTGATAGTATCAGATCCACTATCACTTAAGTTTAATGTCTCAAAATTAGATAAATTTGTAAAATCTGCATCTGTGTATGTTCCACCTGCATCTGTGATATTTAAGACATCAGTGTCACCTGCTCCTGCATCTATGTTATCTGCACTTGTTAAATTTATTTTTGCAATATTTACAATATCACTTCCACTATTTAGATTTAAATTTACAGTATCTAAAGCATTATCACCTAATGTTACAGTATCAGCACCCGTAAAGAAATCGACTTTATCTATTCCGCTTATATTTGTAAACGCATTACTATTTAATGCTCCACTATTATTGAAACTTATAGTATCTGTTCCACCACCTACAATTTTATCTGCACTTGTTAAATCTGCTATATCTGCATAGATTACTTCATTTGTTCCTGTACCTAAGTTTAGAGTTACATTATCAAGTTTAGTATCATCGTTAGCTATAGTAATAGTGTCATTTCCTGTATGAAAATTAACTTCTGATACATTTGTAACATTTGCAAAATCTCCACTTGTAATAACACCAGATGTTGTAAATGTTATGTTATTTATAGCATCTACACCATTGATAGTATCTAAGTTACTTAAATCATCAATTGCATAATTAAATGTATCTACACCTGTTCCACCAGTAATATTAAAGTTTTTAGTACCAACAGTTATAGTATTTACCCCATTTGCTAAATTTATATTCTCTACATCTATATTTGCAAGTTGAGCTGCTGTTATAGTTCCTGCATTTATAAATTCTATGATGTCAGTTCCACCATTCCCATTTATAGTATCTGCACTACTTAAATCTGTTATAGTGAATTTAAAAGTATCTGCATTATCTCCACCATTTATAGTACCACTATTTGTACCTACGGTTATAGTATTTACTCCACCATCTTTTAAGTTGATAGTTTCTATTCCAGATACTCCTGATAAGTCACTTGTACCTGTTGTAGTTATATTTAATGTATCATTTGAACCAGATGTTGCTGTTATAGTATCTACACTTGTTAAATTTGAAGATTCTATATTTACTATGTTTGTTCCACTACCTAGTGTTACTGTGTCATCTCCACCCATTAAATTCAGAGTCGTATTTTCATCAGTAAGTTTGATAGTGTTACTACCATTTCCTTCATTTACTACTATATTACCTGTAAAACTATCATCAACTAATGAACTTAAATCTATATTAGAGTTAGCTGTAGCACTATTTAAGATAATAGTTCCTCCACCTGTAAGTCTCATAGTACCCGTTAATTGTGTTGAAGAAAGAGTCAATGTAGCACCATTAGCTACATCAAATCTATCAATTCCAGCTCCTAAAGTCTCACCACTTAAATCTACATCTCCATTGACATCAAGAGTGATATCTCCTGTACCAGTTTTTGTAATATTTGCAAAATTATTATTAGCAGGAGTCGCTGTATCTGCTGTGATAATCACTTCTCCACTTGCATTAGTTGCTATTGCTATAGCTTCACCATTAAAATCAGCGGCTGATACTGTTACTTTTTTTGTATCTGCTACATTTATATTTGATACTTGGTTATCAAGTTCTCCACTTAGATTAACTGTACCATTTGCTGTAATAGTTTCAAAGTTTGCAATATTTGTACTTGCAAATGACAATCCATCTGCACCGATAATTAAATTATCAGTACCATTAGCTCCACCATCAACATTTATCAAACCTGTTGTATCTACTATAGTTACAGTATCATCTCCAGCTCTTGTATTTATAGTATCAAATCCTGCTTCTTGTATCTGTGTAGATCCTAATGTAATTGTATCATTTGAACCATCCCCTAGATTTAGTGTCTCAAAGTTAGATAAGTTTGTAAAGTCTGCATCTGTAAAATTCAAACTTCCGCTTGTATCTGTAATATTTAATACATCTGTAGCACCTTTTGCGTCTATTACATCTGCACTACTTAGGTTTGCTTTTGTTATATTAAAAGTATCAGCCCCGCTTCCACCATTTATGGTAGTTGTATTTGCACCAACTTTTACAGTATTTGCTCCATTTGCAAGATTGATAGTTTCTACTTGGTTTACATTTGTAAGGTCTATAGATGCTCCAGCTGTTGTGATATTTAATGTATCAGTAGTCCCAGCTGTTGCATCTATAGTATCTGCATTTGTTAAATCATTTGCTTCTATATTTACAACATTTGTTCCAGTACCTAGCGTTACTGTGTCATCTCCACTTGTAAGATTTACAGTACTATTTTCATTGTTTAACACAATTGTATTGTTTGCTATGCCGTCATTTACTGTTATTGTACCTGTGTAACCATCATCAACCAAAGATGATAAATCAATATTTGCATCAGCTGTAGCACTATAAAGCTCAATAGCACCTGCACCTGCAATAATCATAGCACCTATTAATTGAGTATTAAAAAGTGTCAGAGTTTGAGAAGCTGCTACATCATATCTATTTATAGCACCTAAATTTTGATTTTTTAAATCAACTGTATTATCTACATCTAAAGTGATATCTCCATTTCCAGTATTTGTTAAGTTTGCAAAGTCATGGTCACTAGCTGTAGTAGTTGCTTTGATGATTAAATTTCCATCTCCAATAGATACTACATTTTCATCATCAATTTGTGTCGCTTTTACTGTAAGTGCCATACCAGTTGCCACATCAAACTCATCAAAAATATTTCCAGAGATTCCTTCTATATTTTTACCACTTAGGTCAAGATTATTATTTACATCTAAAGTGATTTTTCCTGTTGCATCATTTTGTACTGTAATATTATCAAAATCATGATCATTCATATTAGTTGTTGCTTTTACTATGATTTGTCCGTTACCTTCTGTATGTAACTTCATAGTTTGTCCATCTATATCTTTAGCACTTATAGTTACTATTTGTCCATTTTTTGCCAATATCTCTTCAAAGTTTAGAAGTGTAATATCTGATAAATCAACATTTGCACCAATCACAGTTAAGCTATCAACTCCTGCACCTGTACCACCATCTATAGTGTCTATTCCAGAGATATCAGTTAATGTTACAGCATCACTTCCTGTACCTAATTTTAATACTTCAAAGTTTTTCAATACATCTTCATCTGTATTTGCATTATTTTTAATGGTAATAATTGAGCCATTTACATCTACAGTAGTAGATACTGTAGCTTCACTATAATCAGCTGTATCAAGACCATCGCTATTCGCTCCTGCATCCATCCCTACAAATGTAGTATCAGCACTTATAGTATCTTTTCTAAAAATATCTGCTTTGCTTGTACCTACAAAATTTTCAAATTCTATAAACTTATCATCACCATTTCCAGTTGCCGTACCTGCATCAAAATCAATCGTTACATTATTTGAAGCATTCGCATAAGTTAAAGTATCGTTTCCAGTTCCACCAATGAAGCTATTAGAATAAACACTACCATGTGCTGTGTCATCGCCACTTCCTAATTTGATATTTTCAATTCCTACTACAGTGTCTGTTCCTACATCTACACCAGTAGCTCTATTGATTGTCAGATCAATATTTACAGCTGTTGTATGTGTACTATAGTCGATCCAGTCACCATTTGACTGATCAGTATCTCCACCATCTATATAGTCATTATCTGTATCAACACCTGCAAATATTCTATCATCTCCAGCTCCACCTAGAAGTCTATCAGCTCCTGTTCCACCTTTTAATGTATCATCTCCTGCCATACCTTCTAAAGTATTTGCTTCACTGTTTCCAACGATACTATCTGCTTGTGTATTTGACCCTATTAAGTTTTCTATATATCTTAGAGTATCTGTTCCATTTATATTTACTGTAGTATCTATACCATTTTCATTTAGTGTCACATTTAATGATGAATCAACTCCACTATAATCAACAGTATCACTATCATTTCCACCATCAAAGATATCAGTTCCACTATTACTTATAAATGTATCATCTCCATCATCTCCATACATTTTATCAGACCCAGTTCCACCATCTATTTTATCATTAGCATCTCCACCATGAAGTTCATCATCGCCAGCTAATCCATAAATAGAATCATTTCCACCTTGTCCATAAATAGTATTTCCAATATCAGTTCTATTGTCTCCTGTAAGAATATCACCAGAACCACTTCCTATAATATTTTCAAAACCTGAAATAGTATCTGTTCCTATATTTGCACCTGTAGAAGTAGGATTTTCGAGATTTACTGTAACCCCTGCTGTAGATGTAGTATATACAAGTGTATCAATTCCATCGCCACCTTTTAGGATATCATTTCCAGTTCCACCTTCAACGATATCGTTACCTGCTCCTGCATCAATATCATCAGCTCCACCTAAGCCTTGGATATAGTCATTTCCAGCTTCTCCTGTGATAGTATTGTCTTTGCCATCTGCTCTTATATAGTCATCTTGGTCACTTCCATCAATATGTTCTATTCCATAAAACTTCGTAGAGTTACCATTGAACTCAATATTATTATCAGTTGTCATATCAACTGTTATCTCATATAAAGAAGGATCTGCATCTGGATCTATCAAGATATCACTATTTGCATCATTTACTGTTCCTGCACCTGTATTTACTAAAATTATTTTATCATCCAAACTTGTATCAGTAGTATCATCTCCACCATAAATATAGTCAGATTTTCCTGTTGCATTTGTAGAGAGAGTAAAAGTATCTGCTCCATCTTTTCCATATAATATATTTGTAACATCATTTTCACCTATGATGATATCGTCATCTTTTGTAGCAACTACATTTTCTATAGTTGTGATAGTCTGATCATTTCCAAAAGCATCTGTACTTGTACCAGCTTCTAAATTTACAGTGATACCTGTACCATCTGTACTATCTTTAAATATAACAGTATCTTCAGCTTCTCCACCATCTATAGTGTCAGTTCCCTCTTCATCATAGATAATATCATCACCATCATCTCCAGAAAGATTATCATCTCCAGTTCCACCCCAAAGAGTATCTTCATTTGCTCCACCTTTTAGTATGTCATTTCCAGCATCTCCGTAAAGTCTATCATCTCCATCTCCCCCAGTTATATTGTCATTGTCATCTCCACCAAAGATTAAGTCAGCTCCTGAATGTCCAGAGATATCATCATCTCCACCCATACCAAGAACTGTATCATCGCCGCTATAAGCATCTACTCTATTTGCATCACTATCTCCTACAAAAGTATCATTATTTGTTGTAGAGTTGCTTAGCATAAATGTTTCAAAATCTGTAGTTCCATCAGCTTCTCTATATAAAAGGTCTGTACTAGAGCTACTATCTGTTACTTCAAAGAAACTGCTACTACCACTAATTGTTGCCAATCCATCAATATTTATAGTTTTAATCGAAGAGCTTACATTTATATCAGCGATTCCATCATCATTAGTATCGATACCTACATTTGACAAAATTATTTTTGTACTATGTGAAGAACTCCAGTGATAATAATCTAAGACATCAGTCCCTGCTCCACCTATGATAGTGTCATCACCAGCACCTGCTCTTGCTGTGTCATTACCAATTCCAAGATCATATATATCAGCTCCATTGTTTCCATATACAAAGTCATTTCCACCGTGCATTATGAAAATATTATCTCCTGTAGTTCCTCTGACACTTTCTGCTCTATTAGAGAGTGTTGTTCCTACTATATTTTCAAACTCATGAGCTTGTGAAGTACTACTACCTCTATTTGCATTTAAATCTACATAACCATTATAGTAGTATTCTAAACTTAGCCAGTCACCATCTGTATGATCACCACCATAAAGTTTATCACTTCCAGCAGATAGATACACAGTATCATCTCCATCGCCAGCTAAGATAGAATTGTCTGATGCATCTCCACCTAAAGTATCAGTTTGATCTGTCCCTTTGATATTTTCAATTTGAGTTATATAGTCAAATTGTGTATCATCATCTATATTGATAACTTTTGAGTAAGTTCCATCTAAAGTATCATTTGCACTATCATAAGTTTCTGTTTGATTGAGATCGACGATTATTCCACTTGTTGAAGTACTATAATCTATCCAATCCTCTTCTAAATTTGAACCACCAATACTATCTCCATATAATACATCGCCATCAAGTCCACCCATAAGTGTATCGATACCCTCACCACCAAAAGCTACATCTTCAACTCCAGCTCCTGTGTGTAATATATCTCCACCTGTATCTCCTATAAGTGTATCTACTCCACCTAATCCATAGAGTTTATCAGCTCCACCATATCCATAGATTTTATTGTCATTGTTATCACCTGTCAAAATATCATCGTGAGCTAAAGTTCCACCAATATTTTCTATGTCTATTACTGTACTTTCAGCATTTCCATATCCATCGTTGATAACTCCAACGGTAGATAAGTTCACTTCAACAGCTGCACCTGTATGATAAAAATCTAAAATATCTTCACCAGCTCCACCATCGTATTTATCAACTCCAGCTCCACCATGTAACTCATCAGCTCCATCGTTTCCAAGAAGATAATCAGCTCCAGCTCCACCAAAAATAGTATCATTTCCTTGATACCCATCAAGTGAGTTATTTCCACTATCTCCTGTAAGAGTATCTGTATATATAGTACCAAAAAGATTTTCTATTTGTGATATGGTTGTATTTCCAAGTCCACCTGTTATACTTCCAGCATCCATAGTAGCTGTCACACCTTTTCCACTTCCTGCAGATGATTCCCCAATAGTGATAAAACTGAGCCAATCTCCAGTTGCTGTTGTACCATCCCAAGCAGTATTAGTTCCCCCATTGATAGTATCTCCACCATTTGTAGCTATGATAGTGTCATCTCCACTACCTGATTGGATATTGTTCCATCCTGCATGACCTTTTAAAGTATCATTAAAATTTGATCCAACTATACCTGAGATAGATACTACTTGATCTTGTGTACCAAATCCGTCTTCCATAACTGCATGAGTTGTTATATTTCCATTGGCATCTAGTTTATCAAGATACACTATAACTCCTGTTGCTGTTATAGCATCATCAAATTTTATAGTATTTGTTCCTGTTCCACCATCTATGATATCATTTCCAGCTTGTCCTCTTATAATATCATTTCCAGATTCTCCATAAATCTCATCATCACCTATACCACCATTTATGATATCATTATTGCTTCCACCATAAATAGTATCAGCATAATCAATTCCACTAATAGCCGTACCGTTAAATCCATTTATAGTATCAGCATAGTTTGAACCTTTAAATATCTCAAAATGATCTTTGAGTGTATCTGTACCATCCGTTGTACTCACAACATTTCCAAAGTCACCACTAGCACCTGAACCTAAATTAGCAGTAACTGCTGATTCAGTTGAGATATAACTTACTGTATCAACTCCAGCTCCACCTGTAAATGAATCATCTCCAAGTCCACCGATGATAAGATCATCTCCAGCTTCTCCAACTAGTTTATCGTTTCCATCTTCACCATAAATAGTATCGTTGTCATCTCCACCATAAACTATATCATTTCCACTTCCTGCTTTGAGTGTATCAGCGCCAGCTCCACCTTCAATATAATCATCACCTTGATTTGCTTCAATAGTATCAACACCAGCCCCACCATAAAGTGAATTGGAACCAGCTGTTCCATATATCTCATCAGCACCTATAGTACCAACAACATTTTCAATACTTGTAAGTTGATCAGCTACATCATTTCCACTTGTATCTTTTGCACCATCTTCATAAACATTTCCTGTAGCTAAATCAACTTTTACTCTACCATCCAATACTAAGTTTGCATCAGATTCAGTGATAGGATCAAACGATGAGATATATAAATTTGTTCCATCGTGTGAGATACTACCTTGTGTAGGGGCTTTTATATTAAAGTCTGCTACTAAACCATTTAAAATGTCAGATATTGTACCGCCACCAGAATTATCATAAGATATATTTGTTCCACCTATAGCAAAAGCATACGATGTACTTGCAATTGCTGTTACAGCTATACGATACATATTACTATAGTTTACAGTATCACCTGTAGTCCCATTCTCTCCACCTATAATTTCATCTGCTCCAAATGAACCATAAATAACATCATCACCCTTATATCCATCAAGAGTATTAACAGTGGTAAAATCATCATCACCTTTTAGTTTATCATTATTCTTAGTTCCACGAACATTAAAAATTCCCTCAACAGAGTCAAACTTTGTGTTATCTCCTATTTGCACTATCTCTTTTTCATTATTTGTAGTAGTTTTTTTATCATCTCTACTTAAGTCGGCATCTATAGCTCTTGTATCATCTATATAACTATAATCTACCCAGTCACTTCCATTAGCACTACTATTGCTTATCGACCAATCAGTCATATCTATAGTTACATCTCCACCATAAATAACATCTCCATCAAGCCCACCTAAGATAGTATCACTTCCACTTTGACCTACAATAGTATCAGCACCATCTCCACCATAGATCACATCTTTGCCTCCACCTGCTAAGATGATATTTATATTTTCATCTCCAATAATAGTATCAGCATGAGTAGAACCTATAATATCTTGTATATCTTGAAGCTTATCAGTACCCTCTCCTGTAGCTGTCAAAGTAGCTAAAGTTGCCTCTTCTTCTAAACTTAAGTTATAGTCACTAATAGATGATGATAGATTTATATTGATACCAGTTGAAGAACCACTATAATCAACAACATCTCTAAATGCGTCATCGCCATCAGCTAATGTTGCAGTATTTCCATAAATAAAGTCATCACCTAATCCACCACTAAGTGTATCCGCACCATCTCCACCTACTAGTGAATCTGTACCAAAACCACCTTTTATAGTATCTTTTCCATCTAGTCCAAAAAGATTGTTATTCTCTTCATCTCCTGTGATAATATCTTGTTGATTTGTACCTTTGATATGCTCTATCTCTACTACAGTTTCTGTCTTTCCAAAACCATCATTTGTAACATTTCCAACAGTTTTATTGCTTAAATCTACGGTCAAACCTTGTGTACCATCACTAAAATCAGCTAAGTCATTTCCAAGTCCACCATCAAGATAATCAACTCCATCAAGTCCTATAAGTGTATCGTCACTATTTCCTGCTTCAATTGTATTGTTATCACTACTTCCTGTTAATGTATCTACACTATCTGTACCAATTACATTTTCAATATTGATAACTAAATCACTTTTTCCAATACCTGCAGATACCGCTGTTCCTGCTTCTAAATCTACTACAACACCAGAGATAAGATCACTATAGTTAACTGTATCTTCATCATAGTGTGAATCACTCATTGTCATATTTGTTAAATTTGAAACCTCATCTGTAAGTGTTGAGATAAGTATATCTGTACCGTCTGTAGTAATAGCACCTTTTTGCACTGCTATATTATCTGCATTAAAAGCATCTACTATTGCTTGCGCTACAGTTGATTGAGTATCTCCTGCACCTACATTTGCAGTTATCACTGTTCCATTTATCTCAAATGAGTATAAAGTTTGACCAGCTGTAAAAGTAAGTAAGAAATCTTCCCCACCATGAATAGTATCACTTCCAGCTCCACCACTTAAGGTATCATTCCCTGCATTTCCAATAATTGTATTGTCTAAAGAGTTTGCTTTTACTATATCTATACCAGCACCACCCTCATAGTGTTCTATACCACTTATCAGATCTTCATTTGACCCACCAATATTTACTATACCATC
>Ga0193963_1001181_pt1 | contig 13252 bp, 7 predicted proteins | sample FB_6_MG_FD_140359 | JGI IMG/M metagenome (GOLD analysis project Ga0193963, IMG submission 140359) | Microbial mat bacterial communities from the Broadkill River, Lewes, Delaware, United States - FB_6_MG | ecosystem: Environmental > Aquatic > Freshwater > River > Microbial mats | place: USA...
GTCTAGGTTTGTAATATCTGAAAAAACTTTTTGTTGAGAATAGTGATGATTTACTATATTCATAGTGTCTAAATATAACCAACCAAATTGAACTAAAATATCTCTTCCATTATGGCTTTGAATAGAGTTTAACCCTCTAATGATTGAATATATTGCATTCATTCCTGATGGTGCTAAACAGATATTTTCTTTTGGCTGTGAGTATGCGTCAGATAGAGTTTGGATAATAATATCTTTTGCATTTTTTTTATCTTCAAGGTCTTCTTTATGTAAAGAGTCTATTATCTTTTCTTTGTATAAATACTCTTCAGCTAATCTAGAAGATAGATTACAGCCAACATGTTGAATATAAGTTAAAACTTTTTGAAGTTGACATGTTCCTTTTTGAACTAGAATTACTCCAAAAGGTTCATCTATTTCAATTTTATTGTGAATAAAATACTTATCACTTATAAGTTCAACTGCTTTTGATGAACTTAAAACAACAACTTCATAGTTATCGCAAACTTTATATTTTTCTTTTATAAAAAGTCCAAGCTTCTTTAAATATGGATGAAGAATAAATCTAGGATAACCACTTTGGATTTTTTCTAAGATTTCGGGAGTTTGTTCTTCATAATCTATTACATCTTGAATTGTTGGCATTGATACAGATACGGCATGGACATTATTTATAGGTAATGTCTCACCACATTTTATAGGTTTAAAAAACTCTTTACTCATATAGTTTTATTTTACCGCTTGCTCAATATCTTGAATTAAATCTTCTACATTTTCTAATCCAATTGAGAATCTAACTGTAGAATCACTTATTCCAATTGCTGCAAGTTCTTCTTTTGAAAATGTTGCATGAGAAATCTTAGCCGGAATTTCAACTCTAGAATCAGGACTACCAAATGAACACTTCTCACCAAAGATTTTTGTATTTTCAATAAACTTTTCAGCTAATTCAATACTAGTAAAATCAACACAAAATAAACCAGGAATATAAGTCATTTGCTCTTTTGCTAAATCATGTTGAGGATGTGATTTTAAACTTGGATGTGTAACTTTTACAATATAGTCTTGTTCTTCTAAATATTTTGCAATTAAAATAGAGTTTTTTTCATGTTCAACCATTCTCACTTTTAGTGTTGGAATACCAAGTGTGATTAAGTAAACATCCATAGGGTTTTGAGATCTTCCACCTGCATTTGCATAATAGTGAATTTGCTCTGCTAAGTATTGAGTCTTTGCAACAATAGCACCAGCAACTACAGCTCCATGACCTGAGATATATTTTGTAGTTGAAAATAGTGAAAAATCAGCACCAAGATTTAAAGGCTTTTGAGAAATAAATGTAGCAAGTGAATTATCAACTGCAAATAGAGCATTATTCTCTTTTGCTAATGCTCCAACTTTTTTTAAGTCAATAATTTTTAAACCAGGATTTGTTGGACTTTCACATAGAACTAAATCAATAGGATTGTTTTTTAGGATTTCTTCCATCTTATCAAACTCTAAAAAGTCTGCAAAGTGAACTGTAACATTATACTTTTCTTTAAATATTTTAAGTAATCTAAATGTTCCACCATAACAATCAGCCTCAACTAAAATATGAGAATTTGCTTTTAAAGTAGTTTCAAAAAGTAGAGCAACAGAAGCAATCCCTGTATGAGTACAAACACAACCCGCTCCATTTTCAACTTCTGTAAAAAGGTTTTCTAACATCTCTCTAGTTGGATTATCACTTCTTGTATAGTCATAGATTTTATCACCATCTTGTTTCTTTAGGTCAAAAGTTCCTGTATTGTAAATTGGAAAATGTGATGCTCCAGCTTGTTCTGCAAAGGGAGCAAATTTTGCAATATGGCTTAGATTTGTTTCTACATGTTTTTTCATGGAAGTCCTATATATATTATAATTTATCGTGATTATATCTAAGTTTGTCTGAGAGTAAAAGTTAAGAAAAAAGAAGTATAATTTATTCTAATAGTAAAGTAAAATAGTAAAGTTTGATGTTTTTAACTAATTACAAAATTTTTTGTTCCATATTTCTTTAAGATTTATGGAATTTTACTGTTTTTACATTTTGAACACTTTGTGGAACACGGAAAACTAATATGAGTGAATAGTGTTTCAAAACCTAGAGTTTGTTACACAAAAGCTTATTGACTTAAAATATCTTTTTTAATTAACAAACGCCCATTCAACTTAGAAGTGAAACACCCATCAAACTTGTAAATGAGTATCGGTTGTCTTTCTCTAATATTCACTTCGTTTTTACACTTTTTGGTTAAGAAAGACAGTTGAATCTTTAAATTCTTGATTATAGTTACTTTTTCTCATTTGATCCTCTTTCCCTAATTTTAATATACATATTTGTATGTCCTATTTAGGGTAACCAGATCAATGATATCTTCCTTCTATACTTTTAATTTATCACAGAATTTTTTTTTCTGAATAAAAATTTAACAAAAAGTGAACTATTTCCATTGAATTTTCTTTGGTTATACCAATATAAATATTACTCTTTTCAGTTGAGACTTCTTCAAAAGATTCAAAATTAATTTTATAGTTTTCACACAGCTTATGGAAATTATTCACTTTACAATAAGCTAACATATAATTTTTTTTATTTCCATATACATCATATTTCTTTATCAATTTTTCATAATGTCCCGTAATAACATCATTACTATTAGAATGTAGGATAAACCCTTCTAATACTGTTTCTGTTGTTTTAGAAATAGTATTTTGTATTAATAAATCTCTTTCCCCTACTTTTTTTGTGCTTTTTGACTCTCCACCTCTACTTTGATCCAAGACATCATATTTTTTATGCTTAAGGGCATCTCTATATCTATCATTGATTAAATCTTCCTCTTCTGAAAAAATACTATGTCTACTATCAAATAAAATTAATGAGATATCAGTTAAATCAGATTCTAATTTTTCATAATTAAAAAAAATTTCTTCTTTATTTTCAGATGTATCAATCATTTTTTTATAATATAAATTATCAAATTCTCTATCTTTCAGTTGTAAGTTTTTAATATTATCAATTTGATACTTAGCTCTTTCAGATAAAATTGTTGATTCATTATCTTTTAACTTAATTAATAAATCTAACCTATTCTGTTCTTCTCCAATTATTTTGAATAACTGATTTGTTAAATCATTCATATCTTCATAAATATCAGGACTGTAAACACCTAAAGGATGCTGATACTTATTAAACATTTTATAATAAGTATCTAATATAAATTCAATATTAGTATCAGATAAGTTTTCTAAAATTTGTTGTTGATCTCTTTTATATCTATGATAGATAATATAAACTAGTTTTATAAAATTATTTCTAGAAAGTGGACATACATTATGTTTATCATAATCATTTTTGTTTGTGATTCTTGTATTGATTCCCATATAATATATCAAATAAATATGATTACTAATATGAAACAATTCTTTAAAATCAGAAAATGCTCTATTTACCTTTATTGAAAATAATTTATCAAAATAAATATTATAATTGCTCTTATTAATAAGTAATAAGTCTTTTATATAACTATAATTACTTTTATCAAGAGATACTAAATCAAGTAGTTCTTTCTTACTCTCATTATTCATTTTCACTAAAACTTCTTTATCAATTTCTTTAATTTTTTCAATAATACAAAAAAGAGATTCTTTATTATATAAATTTAATTTTTCTAACAAAATTTTTACATGATAGTTGAAAATATGATTTTTATAAGCTGACTGTTCTAATGAAAGAACAAATAAATCTGTTATGATTTCAGAAATTGATTCTCTAAATTCAAAAGAAATTTTAATAAAGTAATCTTTATCTGTATCTCTAATTCCAATCATATGCAAAAGTAATTTTTTATATTCATTTGGTGTAGCAAGTATCTTATTAATTTTATAACTACTTATACTATTAAACACATAACTAAATACTCTTGATATATAATAATTACTAGCAGTTGTTATATTCTCTTCAATTTTTAAATATACCCTATCTTTTTTAAATTTATCAATTAAAATTTTCATGAAATATGAATACTTATTTCTTAAATCCTTTTTTAATCTATTATTTATATTGACAAAATCATCTTCATAAGTATCTTCTTTATGAAAATAAATATAAATTATGTCACTAGTTGTTCTTAGATTATCAATTGCTTTTCCATAAATATATTTTTTTCTTCTCTTTCTCCTTTTTTCTTGTCTCTTATATGGTCTGTCTTCTAAGTACAATTCTTTATCTAGTTTTCTATGCTTTTCTTCTAATTCTTCTAAATATGTCTTGAAATCTGTATCAGTTAATAGATAGTTATCAATGTCTGTGTTTATTCTTCTAAAAAGTAGATATTTATCTTTATAGTCTTTAATCGGGTATTTTTTGGAGATATTAATAATATCTTCTTTCTTCATATCATAAAACTTTAACATCCTCTTTAAGTTATGTATACTCCCATTTTTATTATCCTCTTTAAATAAAAAATCTGAGAATTCTTCATTTATATCATTAAAATCTAATTTATATTCATCTTCTTCATGGTCAGAAATATTAAATTCAAACTCATAAATTTTACAATCTATTAATGCTTGGAAAACATTTTCTAATATCTTTTTATTTTTAAGCTCTTTATTTTTCTTAATTATTAGAAAAAACAAAAAACTAAGCTGTTTAGGGGGATATTTTTTAACTCTTTTATCATAAGTGCTTAGAATTTCATCTACCAAAATTGACACATCATTTATATCTATTTTATTTAACAATTTCTTATCAGTATATGTTGAAAAATATCTCAGTAAAATCTTTATTTCATTAAAATCTCTTTTTTTATATATATGTCCAAAAACTCTTATAGAAATTTTGTCATCTTTAGAAATAAGATTATTATTTCTTAAAAATTCAAATAGTCTAAGATTATAATTTGTATTATCCATATAAAAAGAAGAGATATATTGTTGGAATTTTCTTTTGTCATTTTTGATATTTTCTAATATTTTAAAAAAAACATTTTCCAAGTTTTTTGAATAATTATTTTTCAAAATACCACTTATATACATAAATAATTCAAAACTTACATTTGATATATTCACATTATCTAAAATAATAGAAGAAATATTATCTATATCTTTGAATTTAACTAATGAACCATCATCAAGATATTCCCATTTAGACCAAACCTTGTGTCCATTAACTTGAACAATATTCAACATTTTTACTAATAGAATCTTTTGTTCATTTTCTTTCAAATAGGGGTGTCTTCTAAAAATAACTGGGTCAAATGAAACAAAATGTTTAAAAAACTTCTCTTCAATATTAGTTAAGTAAATAATCATTTCTTCAAATTCTTCATAAAATGATGTATCATAGGAAAATATATTTTTTATAGTTTGTATATCAAGTTTTCTTTCTATAATAAAGTTTGCTGATAAATACTCTTGAATTGATTTATGAAAAAACCTAGTATTTAGCAATTTGCCTTTAAATAAAGATGTATCAAAAACTATTTTTAAAGATTCACCAGTTAATTCAATTCCCTCTAATTTATACATACAGGAAGACAACTTATCAAAATCATCAATAGAAATATCTCTCGTTCTATTTAAAACCATATATATAGCAACAATAGAAGCAATTTTCAATCTATTCTCTAAGTTTAATCTATCAAAATTTTCACATCTTTCATTAGTAGTTTTAAAGGATAAATGCTCATTAATTATTAACTGATATATTTCAAAGTATTTTAATTTTCTATTCTTATAATCTGCAAAGTGTTTTATCAAATGCAAAACCATCATAATATTTTTAAGAAGTTCTTCAAGATAATTTGATTCTATAAAATGCCAGAAGTCATCTTTTTTTATGTTACAGGCAACTAATACTTGATTAATCTCTTCTCTTGATAAATCTTCTATATAATAGAGTGTAAGTTCTTTATCTAATTCTCTTAAAGCTTCTTCAAACTGTTCTTTCCATTCCACAAATCTACAACTAATTACAAACTTCACCTTTGGATTGATTACTCTACATTTTTGAATATACTGTATAAGTAGTTTTTTAAATTTTTTATCACTATCATTTTTTGATAATGCCTCGTCAATAGAATCTAATAAGACTATTTCTATGTTATCAGCAATAATATCTGTTTGTAAATCTAAAGTTATTAATTCAACAAGTTCACTATTCTTATTTTCTTTTTCATATTGTTCAAACTGAAACGTCTTTCCTGATGCTGGTTCGCCTAAAATAATAGATATTTCATTCTTTAATATATCAGTAAAAGTGAGTTGTTCTTTTTTCTCTTTATTTAAGTATTTTCTTTCTATAAAAGGTATTTCATTCAATTTTAAAAGCCTGTTTTGTTCAATCTAATAATATATTTTATTTTATCCTAATATATGTAAAATAATAATTTTATTCATTAATAAGTAATGGAGTGGTAACATGAATTCATACTAATAATTAAAAGATTTAAGTTAAAATAACAAGTTCAACAACCTGTACTTATATTAACAACATTCATGTCAAATAACTTCTAATAATGATTTTTGACCTAATTTTTTTAGTGACTGTCTAATCCTTTGAATAGAATTTTTATTATCACATAGATCCATAATCATATCTTGTGTATCTTTTGATTTTTCATAAGAGTCATAAAGAAAATCAAAACTTTCTGAATAATAGTAATCTAAACCATGCTCTACCATTGTATATAAACATGTAACTTCACTTTTATTAAATTCTTTAATAAATATACTATTTGCTTTTTTGAGTTTGACATTAGAGAAATCTGGCTTTCGTATATTAAAGTTTTTAGACTCATTATGAACTTCATTTATTAAAGATATTGCTTCTCTCATTTTTTCTGGACTTAAATATTCTATAGGCTTTTCAACACCAATAATCATCGAAAATTCCCTATGTGCTTGTATTATATTTAATACTTCAGATAAACTTCTGCTACTTAAGTTATATTTTTCTTTTATTGTTTTCTTAATATCTTTAAATTCTTCTTCCCTCCATTTCTCACGGAGAGGTAATTCTTCTGCAATACAAGCAATTTCAAATCGTGATAATTTGTTTGTAAATGTATTCTGTTTATATTCATTTTCTAAGAAATCTAATAAATATGTCATGTCAACCATATCATCAGATAATTCTCTATATCTTTTATAAAAAGTCTCAACATTAATAACTGGTGTTTGTATTAAATGTTTTTGGTTGGATTGAGAATATGGATATCTAAAAGTTTCTCCAGTAGGATCTATTTCTGCAAACTCTAAAACTATCTCTTTTTGTTTAGCTATATAAGGTTTTAGACGAAAATCACAATCATTAGCAAGACTTTCATAAATACTCCACAAGCTGTTTAAATCATGAGTTTTAATTAACTTTTCATCACTAACAACTAAATTCTCTCTTATTTTTGATATTGCTTTAATTGAAGCTTTTATAAAAAGCTCTATTCTATGCCTTGCAGAAAAAACCATAGGATGAATAACTATATCCAAAAGTCCTGTATTAGATTTCATTGCTTCATACATTGCTTTTACAGCCTCATTGTAGCCATCTCCATAACTTTCAAGTTCTTGCCATCCATTATTACCAACACAAGCATTAGAAGCTCCATTAGGGCCACCTTTAAAAGTATTATTGAAAGATAAGTCTGAAGACATTATTTAAGCCTTTTAATTTCATTTAATTGTTTTTCCAAATACTATTTGTGTACCTAAATTTATTATTTAGATTCACTTTTACTTAGTTCATTCCTCTTACTTAATATATCAATGTAAAAGTGGAATGCCCCCATAAAAATAGACAAATATTTATAATACTATTTAATTTTTTATTATAATTAATATGTATGTTTTATATCTAAAGTTAATTGATAATCATATAAAATCATTTATTGATTTATAAATAAATGAATGTTCAACAACCTGTACTTATTGAACATACTCCTAATTTCAACTCTTTTTAGAACAAGCTTTCCATTCATGAAAATTCATTTTAACTCTATCCTTTTTCAGGAGGCATTAACTCAGGAAATAAATGTGCTGCAAAATGTGCATTAAAATTAATTCTTAGCGGTTTTCTAGGTCCATCTGAAACTAAATAGTATCTATTAAGTAGTTCAGTTACAAGCTGTGAACTATAGGTTTTTTTCTTCCCTATTATCTCTTGTACCTCTTCTCCTCTTTGAACTTCTCCTTTTAGAAGAAGTATTTTAAATAGTTTATCACTTCCTTGGGGTAGTGGATTTATTTTTAAAAATGTTGCATTTGCACTATGACAATAGTTTTCTATTCTTTGAGCTAAACTATCAAGTTTCAAACAAGATCCCATATATTCTATTTGATCAAGTGAAGTTTCTAACATAAACTTTACAAAATATTCTAATCCTCTATTTGATAAAGGTCCTCGTCCATCTTGGTTCCCTTGTCTTATCATATCTGCTAATTTTAAATTACTTTTATAGTTTTTAATATCTCTTGATAATCCTCTGGATATATTCCAAAGACCATAACCCTTTATATTTATTGATTGTAAAAAGGTATCTAAAAATAGTCTTGATACTCTACCATTTCCATCTAAAAATGGATGGATCCAAACTAATCTATGATGAGATGATAATACATATATTAGTTTTTGACTAATTGTCATATATGGATAAAGTTTATATAAAGATTCAAATTGATTCATGAGATGATCAACTTCATCAAATAAAGGAGCAATATGATCTCCTACTTGAACATTATCATTTCTTAACTCTCCAGGAACTAATTCAACTGTTCTATTATCATTTGATACGAATAAAAAGCTTTCCATCCCTTCTTGAGAATAAAATGTTTTATGAATCTCTTTTATATATTCTTTTGATAAAGGATTAATTCCATCTTCAATTGATTTTTCTAATGATTCTTGAGTTTTAATATGAGAGATAGAAAGCATTTGTAGTTTTTTTTCTTTTTCATCTTTTGAGTACTCTTTACGCATTGCTTTTTCAGTATCTATTGGATGAGTACCTTCAGCTTCAATTTGATTAGAATAGTAGCTATTTACATTTCTCAACATCTCTCGTATAGCATTTATAACTAAAGGGTTATAGTTTGCTTCTAACATAGCACTTTTGATAATAACTTCTTCTGCTAAAACTAAAAGTTCTTGCTTTATATTACCTGATGAAAGCTCACGAGGAATAGCTGGAGAAAAATTCATTATAACCCTTTTTTATAATTTTAAAACTATTATATCAAATTTTTAAGAAAAACACTATCTTACGAACTAAGAAAAGAACTAGTAAATATTCACAGAAGTACTATAATAAGTTGTTCTATAAGATATTTTATATCTCAAACACATATTATTCGAACTAATGAATGAACCAGTTAGTTAATATTGTAAATATACATTACTGATCCGGCTACACTAATTCATACTCAGAATTAAAAGATTCTGAGTTAAAATAGAAAGTTTTTTAAAGCACATAAACTAATATATTTTAAGTGCTTTAAATCTTACTAATCAAGGCTTTCCTACTTTTTTTGTTTACCTTCTATACATTATAAAAAAGTATATAAATAACTTTTTAGGTAAAATGCTTCAATGGAATCAATTTTAGTTATTATTTTTATATCTTTATCATTAGCAACAATTTTAAATATCTTTTTTAAAAAATGGGGTATTTCTCATATCATAGGTTATATAATAACAGGTACTATTATAAGTAATGTCTTTAACTTTAATAATCAAAATAATCTAGAAAGTCTTGATTTAATAGCTGAATTTGGAATCGTTTTTCTAATGTTTACTATTGGTCTTGAGATGTCTGTCTCTAAGTTAAAAAAAATGAAAGAGATTTTATTTTTAAATGGTAGTTTACAAGTAGGGCTTAGTACTCTTATTATTTTCTTACTTTCACATTATGCATTTTTACTTGATATTACTTCTTCTATTATCATTTCACTTGCTTTTTCACTCTCTTCTACAGCTGTAGTATTAACTTATTTAAAGCAGTCAAAAGATATTTATACACCTTATGGAGAAAAATCTACTGCAATTTTGATTTTTCAAGATTTAGCTGTAATTCCTATACTTCTGCTTATTGGTTTTTTATCTAATACTACACTTTCAATTTCAGAAGTTTTACTTCAGACATCTGTTGCTGCTGCTGGAATTATATTGTTTATGTTTACAATAGGTAAAAAACTTTTGAACTGGCTTTTATATTTTGCTACAAAAGCTAAGTTAGAAGAACTTTTTTTAGGTTCTGTTTTTTCTATTGTAATTGGTACATCTTTATTAGCTCATGAGATTGGTTTTACTTACTCTTTAGGTGCTTTTATTGCAGGTATGATTATTGCAGAAACTAACTATCATGTAAAAGTTGAATCAGATATTTCATCCTACAAAGATTTACTCTTAGGTGCTTTCTTTTTTTCAGTTGGGACAAAGATTGATATAACTTACTTTATTTATAACTTGCATTATGTTTTTTTAATATTGGTATCAATAATGATTATAAAAGCATTGGTTATATATCTAGTTATCAAAAGAAAAGCTAATAAAAGTGATTCGATAAAAGCTGCTTTTGCATTATCTCAAGTTGGTGAATTTTCATTTGCTGTATTTGCTCTAGCTTCAAATAATGCTCTTTTATCAGAGGAATTAAGTAAGTTTCTTATTTTAGTTACTGTTTTATCAATGATTATTACTCCTTTTATTGTGAATAATATCTATAAACTTGCATCATTTTTTGTTGTAGAGTTTTTTGAATCAGATAAAATCACACCTATTAATGCACAAAATCATATTATCCTTTGTGGATATTCTACTCTTGGAAGAATAGTAGCAAAACAACTAGAAGAGAAAGGAAAAGAGTTTGTTATTATATCTGATGATTTAAGACATGTATTACTTGCTCAAAAAAGAGGATATAAAGCCTATTTTGGACACTTAAATAAAGCTCCAGTTTTAGAATCTCTAAAAGCAGATGAAGCATCAAGTATTATTATTACTGTACATAATCTTATTAGCAAACGACTTATTTGTGAATCACTTTTATCATTTAAAGAAGATATCAATATTATTGTAAATATAGATACTGTAGAAGAGAAAAAGAGCTTAAGAGATTTACCTATTAAGTCTTTTGTTCTAGCTCAGCATGAAGTTGCTGATTTATTAGTTCAAAAAGCTTAGTTACTTTTTCTTTCCATAAATAATTCTTTGGCCATTTTCATCAATCAAAGGATATTTTAACTCATTTAGTTTCATTTTTTCTTTTATTGCATCTTCTAAGTTTATATTTAAAGTCATGCACATTCTTATTAAATATACTGCAATATCTGCTATTTCTTCTTTTGCATGTTGATGTTTATCTTTATCTAAATTTGCTGCTTGCTCAAAGTCTAACCATTGAAATATTTCTAAAAGCTCAGATGCTTCAACATTTAGTGCCATTGAAATATTTTTTGGATTATGAAACTTATCCCAATCTCTTTGTTTTGAAAAATCTTTTATGATTTTTTCTATATTTTGCATATCCATGATAATCCTTTATCAAATAGTGTTATTTCTCTTTTTTATGAGCTAATACCCATAACTCTACTTTTTCATTTGCTCTATTATCTGTTCTTTTTGTTCGTTTAGATGATGCTCTAACATCTCTTCTTAAGTGCAGGTCTTTTCGAAATCGATTACTATTTCTTAACTCTTCTATTATTGGATGTGGAGTTTCTTTATCAACTACTTCTGAAAAGTTTGAAAAGATTAATACTATTTTCCCCTCAGGTTTTAAGTGTTGTTTAGCTTGCTCGAAGAATCTAGGGAAAAGTTCATCTTCATAATACATAGCTTTATCAATTCCCTCTTCTAGTTTATGCTTAGCTTTTAACCAAGGAGGATTGAAAACTATTACATCTGCTTTTTCTTCACAATTCTCAAATAAATCCCCATAATTTAAACTTATTTTATCTTCAAATCCTAATCTTTTAGCTTCTTCTCTTACACCTATAATTGCATTTTTATTTGTATCAGATGCAGTGATATTATCAAAACCATTTTGAACTAATTGAAAAGATAAAATTCCACTACCAACTCCAATTTCTATTGCTTTTTCCTTTGAACCATCATATTTTTTTAGCCATTTATCAAATAGTTTTAGATGATCAAACCTTGTAGGGAAGTATGTTCCATAATAGGGATAAATACTCAAGTCTAAGGTTTTGATTTCTATACCTTTTTTATGCCATTGCCATGAACTATTCATTCCTTGAACATCTGGGTATGAGATATAAAAATCTTTTACTTCAGGATATAAAATTTCTAACCATCCAATACTTGGAGCTTTTTTTAAGGGTAGTTTATTATCAACTACTTTTATTAGTAATCTATGAGAAGCTTCTCTAAAAGCTGAACGATATTCTCTTTGCCCTTTAAAACTTTTATCAGTATATGTTTTTAATAGATTCTTTTTAAGTTCAGCTAAAACTTCTAAACCATTACTATAGTACTCTTCAACAATTACATATTTACCTTCAATCATCTCAAGAACAGTTGCCTTTGTATCCATTTTACGGTAGAAGCTTATTGTTTCAACTTCTGTAGTTATGATGTCTGGTCTATTGGCATTTAGTGATTCTGTACTATTATTCATATGTTTATTCCCTTTATATTATGTGCATTTTATTCTATAAGGGCTTATTTTAAGATTGGTATTAACTTTTAGATTCTAAGTGAAGTATCAAAGGCAATGAAAAGTAAATAAAACTTAGACTATAATTGCAAAAAATAAATACAAAGATATAAGAAATGATTAAAAGAGAGTTCCTACAAAAGCACGAAAAATTAGATTTTAAATTCTATCAAAATGTTGATGATTTTATTGTTGAAGAAGTTCCAATTAAATTTAAAGGTCGTGGTAATTTTATAATTGCAAAGATTAAAAAAACAAAATTAGGAACTTGGGATTTATTAGAAAGTTTAGCAAAGGGTCTTCGAATTTATGAAAATGAGTTAGGTTATGCAGGACTTAAAGATAAGAATGCAACTACAACTCAATATATATCAATTCCAAAAAAGTATTCAAAAGATTTAAAACAATTTAGACACAATAAAATTAAAATTTTAGAAACTACACTTCATGGTACAAAATTAAATATTGGTGATTTAGTAGGAAATTCTTTTGAAATAAATCTTCATGAAGTAAAAGCCCAAGATGTTGGAAAAATTGAAAAACTTTTAAAACAA
>Ga0193963_1001183_pt1 | contig 13246 bp, 10 predicted proteins | sample FB_6_MG_FD_140359 | JGI IMG/M metagenome (GOLD analysis project Ga0193963, IMG submission 140359) | Microbial mat bacterial communities from the Broadkill River, Lewes, Delaware, United States - FB_6_MG | ecosystem: Environmental > Aquatic > Freshwater > River > Microbial mats | place: USA...
GAGCCAGTTTAACGGCACCCGGCATAAGATCACAACCAACCACCGCCCATGCAGGGCATTCTTTGGCTAAGGCCAATCCAATAGCGCCAGTCCCGGTGCCTAGATCTAGCACACGTTGTGGTAAGGCCGTTAGCGGGTCCAGCATGCGCAAGGCGGTTTCTACCAAGACCTCGGTATCTGCTCGTGGGATCAAGGTATCTTTGGAGACAGCCAGCTCAAAGTCCCAAAAGGCTCGGTAGCCCAAAATATAGGCAATAGGCTCACCCGCTTGGCGGCGCAACAGCAAGGCACGAAAAGCGGCTTCTTGCTCATGGCTAAGCGTTTTTTCTGGCCATGTACGTAAATAACTCGCAGGCTTTTGCAATACATGGCACAGCAGATAATCGATATCGACCTCAGGCGAATCGCTTACGCCGGTTAAGCGTTTGTGTAACGCTCGTGCCTCATTGATGGTAATGCTCATAATGTCTCGTGTTTTAGCGATATACGATAACGGCTACCCAGAGCCGATAACGAGAAATGCCCTGTGGTTTGGAGCCTCAGGGCATTTTTCATGCAATCTTCGCTTACGGTGAGCTATGCTTACTCGGCTAGCTCGCCTAACTGCTCTGCTTGGTATTCTTGCAGCAACGGATTGATCACGTCGTCTAACTTGCCTTCCATCACTTCATCTAACTTGTAAAGTGTGAGGTTAATACGGTGGTCCGTAATACGGCCCTGTGGATAATTGTAGGTACGTATGCGTTCGGAGCGGTCACCACTACCAACAAGGCTTTTACGTGTTGATGCTTGTGCAGCTGCATTACGCTCTTGTTCGGCTGCTTGCAAACGTGAAGCCAGTAGACCCATGGCTTTGGCACGGTTTTTATGCTGCGAGCGCTCTTCCTGACATTCCACGACAACACCCGTAGGTATGTGCGTAATACGGATAGCAGAGTCTGTTTTGTTGATATGCTGACCACCCGCACCGGATGCGCGGTAAGTGTCGACGCGCAAATCCGCCTTGTTGATCTCGATAGCGGCAGCTTCGTCCATTTCGGGCATGATGGCAACCGTGCACGCCGAGGTATGAATTCGGCCCTGAGATTCGGTTTCGGGAACGCGCTGCACTCGGTGCGCGCCGGACTCAAATTTTAAGCGCGAAAATACATCTTGTCCCACTACACGGGTAATAATTTCTTTATAACCACCGTGCTCACCTTCATTTTCGCTGATGATCTCTACACGCCAGCCCTGCGTTTCCGCATATTTGGAGTACATACGGAACAAGTCACCAGAGAAAATTGCCGCTTCATCACCACCAGTACCTGCTCGGATCTCTAGGAAAGCGTTACGGCCATCATTGGGGTCTTTTGGTAACAGGTGAATTTGCAGCTCATCGGTTAACTCTTCGATGGCTTTTTTAGAGTTGGCGTATTCTTCTTTCGCCATCTCACGCATGTCCGGATCACTGTCTTCCATCATAACTTCGGCATCAGCAAAGTCGCTTTCGGCTTGCTGATACGCTTGAAAACACTGAATAACCGGCTCAAGCTCCGCGTACTCTTTGGAGTACTCTCGGAATTTATTTTGATCTGTAATTACGTCGGCGTCACTCAGCAAGGCTGAGAGCTCTTCAAAACGGTCGGCCAGTTTTTCTAACTTGGCCCGGATAGACTCTTTCATCAGTTACTTTTCGTCCGGTTCAGACAGGTTAAATAGCGTATGTGCTGCATCCAACAATTCGGTGCGCCCTTCGGCACTTGCCTTGCGCATTTGAATGGTCGGATGATGCAGCATTTTGTTCGTTAAACGGCGTGCCATTTGAGCTAAGACTTCTTCAGCTGGCTTGCCATTGGCAATCTGTTTTAAGGAGGCAGCGACCTCCTGATCGCGGATGCTTTCGTAGCGCCCGCGCAAATCAGTTACGGTATCGACAGCCGCTAACGAACGCAATTGGCGCATAAACTCGTGCGCGCCTTGGTTGATAATATCTTCCGCTTCACGAGCAGCGGTTTCACGCGAGCGTTGATTTTCTTCAATGACTTCACGTAAATCATCAACCGTGTACAAGTAAACGTCATCAAGATCAGCTACTTGCGATTCGATATCGCGAGGTACGGCAATATCCACCATAAATATCGGTCGGTGCTTGCGTTTTTTCAACGCATTTTCGACTGCACCTTTACCTAAAATCGGCAACTGACTAGCGGTCGAGGCAATCACGATATCGGCCTGCGGCAAAGCATCGGGAATATCACCGAGCAAAATAGCCTTACCATTAAATTCATTAGCCAAATCGAGCGCTCGGTTGAGTGTTCGGTTGGCTACGGTAATCTCTTTAACACCCGCATTGTGGAGGTGTCTAGCAACAAGCTCGATTGTCTCACCGGCACCAATTAGTAGAGCGCGACTATCACCTAAATCCGAAAATATATGCTGCGCCAAACTCACCGCAGCATAAGCGACAGACACCGGGTTTTCGCCAATAGCGGTGTCGGTACGCACTTTTTTGGCCACGGAAAAGGTCTGCTGAAACAGCCGGCCAAGCTCAGAACCTAAAAAGCCACTTTCTTGCGATAGCGTATAAGCGGACTTAAGCTGGCCTAAAATCTGAGGCTCGCCCAATACTAACGAATCTAACCCACTGGCAACGCGCATCATATGTCGAGCGGCTTCGTCATCCCAATGTGCATAAACACACTGTTCCAAATCATTATCCGATACGCCGTGATAATTACCTAACCACTGTAGTATAGCCTGTATGCCTTTTTCATCGGTCGAGCAGTAAAGTTCAGTGCGGTTACACGTGGACAAAATTGCTACTTCTTTTACGCATGCGCTGGCACGCGCCTGCGACAACGCCTCAGCTAACTGCTCAGGGCTGAACGCTACACGCTCCCTGACATCAACAGAGGCGGTTTTATGATTGATACCAAGCGCAAGAAGAGACATGTAAAATAATTAGGACTACATAGCTTAGGATAACGAGCGCGTCATCATACACCTGTTTGCGGTAAAACTTAAAACTACACCTTGCTATTTTAGTACTGAAAGCGCATTAAATACGCGACAAACGTAATGATATTGGTCTATATCAAGGATCAGGGAACCTTTATTGCGCCGCAGTGACAAATTAACCATGTATCACCCGGTGACAAGGGCTATTCAATTACTCTATAGTCAAAACTGTAGTCAAAACAATTGCCATAGCGTGCCATACTGCATGGCTGCGCTGGTTAGTGGCCTGATTCGAACCTAATTACTCTGGATCAACAATTCACTGTGCTTAAACATGCTTTTATTTTAGTTACTCTTGCTGCCGGCGTTTTATCAGGCTGCAGCATAACACCTAGCCACCCACCGAGTTCTCTTGAGTACGCCCCTGTGCCATCCACATACCAGCGTGGCGAACTGAACGGCGAAACATTGTTTGATTTACTGGTTGCCGAATTGGCGGGCCATGAACAAGCGTATGACTTATCTTTTCAAAAATATCTTAAGCAGGCTGAGTTAACCGGCGATCCGGCTATCATCCGCCGTGCCACGCGCATCGCTCAATTTAATAAAGACACACAAGGGCTAGAAAAAGCATCAAAGATTTGGGCTAAGTACGAGCCAAACTCATCGGAACCCGACGAGCTGTTAGCGGGCCTATTTATGCACCAAGGCCGCTTCGAAGAAGCCGTTCCCTACATCAACAATGCATTGAGTAATAACGGCCGCCAAGTACTGTTATTGATGAGCGCTCAAGCACGGAATTTATCGCCAGCCCAAGCCAAAGCATTAATTGAGCCGTTACAACAGCAACTGGCCAGTAATGCGCAACAGGCTGATATATGGCTGACGTTGGGTATTTTACAGCGCCAAGCGCTACTCAAAAGCGATGCTTTAACGAGCTTCACTCAGGCACTGAGCATCAATCCTGATGCCTATGAGGCGAGCATTCAAAAAGCGGATCTACTAAGAGAAACGGGTAAAACAACCTCTGCTTTAGCTATTTTGAACGGATTGCTCAAAAAGCAGCCCGATAATAAGCAAATCAAGCTGTTAAAAGTACAAACCTTGTACAAAGCGGAGCGCCCGGCAAACGCCTTAGCACTCAGCGAAACGCTAATGGCTGATCACCCTGACGATGAACAACTCCAGCTTTATTTAGCACTGCTTGCTCTAGACTTTAATCGTCTTGATGATAGCGAAACCATGCTCCGTGAGATCATCAAACAAAGCACTAATACGGCCCCCTACTTTTATCTGGGCTTAATTGCTGAACAGCAAAACCGCAACGAGGCTGCCATCCGTAACTATTTGCGGGTAGATGAAGGCAAAAACGTTATCCAAGCTTACACCCGCGCCGTCGGCTTAATGGAAAATATTGATAACCAAGAGCGCGTGAGTGAAGCGATTGTGCAAGGTATTGAACAACAGCCTTCCATTGCTCCTATATTAATCAATCTTCACGCAGACTGGCTGCGCAAGCACGGTCTCAATGCCGAAGCAATTGATAAACTGAACCAAGGAGTTGAGCTCTATCCCGACAACCTGGACTTACGCTACATGCGCGCCATGATGCTCCCTGAAGAAGATTTCCCAATCGCCGAACAGGACTTCCGCATTATTTTGGAACAAGACCCTGACAATGCAATGGCGCTGAATGCGTTAGGCTATACCTTGTCGCTTTACACTCAGCGCTACCAGGAAGCGTATGAGCTACTATCTCGAGCTATTCAGTTAAAGCCCAATGACCCAGCGGTTATCGACTCCATGGGGTGGGTTCTTTATAAGCTCAACCGTTTAGATGAAGCCGAAAGCTATCTCAGCAAAGCCTACCAATCCTTTTCTGATGCCGAAGTGGGCAGCCATTTAGTTATTGTCCTTGCCGCTCAACAAAAAACACAACAAGCTCGCGCACTACTGACTGAGCTCGAGAAAAAATTTCCTAATAGCCCGCACCTTAGCGACGCTCAAAATGCACTGAAAGGTATATGATGAAACCTGTTGTATCGCTTATTGTTCTCACTCTTTTTCTAACAGGCTGTAGCCTCGCTCCTAATAAACCTAACATGAGTAACGCGGTTAGCTGGGAAGTTTACCAAGAACAAGCATTAGCACTGGAAAACTACTTATTAACCGGAAAAGTCGGTATCAGATCAGCTGAAGACTCTAACTCTGCGACGCTAACATGGGCGCAAAATAGCCAGGAATTCGACATCCGCCTCAAAGGTCCATTAGGCCAAGGCGCTGCGGCTATTAGCGGTGATCAGTACTACGCTACCTTAGAAATACCCAACGAGCCGCCTTTACAAGCCGCAACCCCAGAAGAGTTACTCGATTTACGGCTGGGTTGGGCTCTACCAGTACGTGAAGCACAATATTGGATCAAAGGCATTCCTGCTCCAGGAAGCACCTATGACGCGACTTTTGATGACAATAAACTTGCCACATTGCAGCAACAAGGCTGGGATATCACTTACGATCGCTACCTAGAACAAGCCAACCAAACTCTTCCAGGCAAAGTGGTATTTACCCGTGGCGAACTCGTAATCACTATTATTGTCCGTTCATGGCAAAAATCTGGTTAAAAAACGACCAGACTGCTAAATTATAGGTTGACCCAAACAGCGCTTTTTAAGAGAATAGCGCCCTCATTTTTCAGGGAGAAAACCTGAGGATATAGGGGTGTTGCTATGCAATACGATAGTGGATTGTAATTTACACGGTAAATTCGGCCAAAACCCCTGCCAAATGTTAACTAAGAACTCCCAACCATGAACTCCAATACCGAACAGTCCAAGAAGGTAGTCTCCATGTCTAAAATGATGGTATTCACCGGGAATGCAAACCCCGAACTGGGCCTTAAAGTCGTAGAACGACTCGACATCCCAATGGGTAAAGCTCACGTAGCCCGTTTTAGCGATGGTGAAGTTAGCGTAGAGATCCAAGAAAACGTTCGTGGTAAAGACGTTTTTATTATCCAGTCAACGTGCGCACCCACCAATGACAACTTGATGGAAATGATTGTGCTAGCCGATGCGCTTCGCCGCGCTTCAGCCACACGTATCACAGCCGTTGTGCCTTACTTTGGTTACGCTCGTCAAGATCGCCGCCCGCGCTCTGCTCGTGTTGCTATCAGTGCAAAAGTGGTTGCTGACATGATGTCAGCTGTTGGCATCGACCGTGTATTGACTGTTGATTTACATGCCGACCAAATCCAGGGCTTCTTCTCTGTCCCTGTAGATAACGTTTACGGCTCACCTGTATTACTTGACGACATTATTGATCAGCAATACGAAAACCCAATGGTTGTTTCTCCAGACGTGGGTGGTGTTGTACGTGCTCGAGCAGTAGCGAAGCAATTGGACTGCGATCTCGCTATCATCGACAAACGTCGTGAACGTGCTAACGAATCACAAGTCATGAACATCATCGGTGACGTCGAAGGCCGTACTTGCATATTGGTAGACGACATGTGTGACACCGCTGGCACATTGTGCAAAGCGGCTAAAGCACTCAAAGCAAACGGCGCCGCTCGCGTTGTTGCTTACGCTACACACGCCGTACTCTCTGGCCCGGCTATCGAAAACATCACCAACTCACAGTTAGATGAGTTAGTGGTTACTGATACAATCCCATTGTCTAAAGAAGCACAAGCATGCGCTAACATTCGCCAATTAACGCTGGCTCCAATGTTGGCTGAAGCGGTACGCCGTGTATGCAACGAAGAATCTATCAGCGCGATGTTCCGTTAAACGAACATCCGCTTAAAGATGCCCACATGGGCACATGCGGTTAACCACCATACAGTGGAAAACCATTTAAAAATCGCTGTAAATCGCTCTGGTCGCGGAGTCTTACAGTTTGTAATTTATAGGTATTCAAATGTCTAACTTTGTATTAAATGCTATCTCTCGTGAAGATCAGGGGAAAGGTGCGAGCCGCCGCCTGCGTCGCGAAGGTCTGGTTCCTGCCGTTGTTTACGGTGGCACAGCAGATGAAGCACCTGTTGCTATTTCTTTGGTTAACAAAGATCTAATCAAGCAACTTGACGATCAAACTTTCTTCTCTTCTATCCTTACTGTTGCTCTGGATGGCAAAGAGACTCAAGTGATCATCAAAGATCTACAACGTCACCCTGCTAAGCCAGCTATCTTACATGCTGACTTCCAGCGTATTGCTGCAGATCAAAAGATCAAAATCAACGTTCCAATCAGCTTCATCAACTTTGAAAAATCTGCTGCTTCTAAAAATGCGGCTAAATTCGCTGTTGAAGCTAACGTAGTAGAAATCCTTTGCTTGCCAAAAGATCTACCAGAAGTTGTAACTGTTGATCTGTCTAACGTAGCTCCAACTCAAATCCTTCACTTGTCAGACATCTCTCTGCCAGAAGGCGTTGAAATCGCTACTCTGCGTCGTGGTGAAGACTATGACCAAGGTATCGGCTACGTTTACTCTCCACGTGGTGCTAAAGCGAGCTAATTCGCCTTAGGACTATATACCCAGCATGAAAGACTCTATTCAGCTTATTGTCGGACTCGGCAACCCCGGTTCCCAATACGAGCAGACCCGTCATAATGCTGGGGCTGAGTTTGTCGAGCAGCTAGCTGCTCGACAACTCACTTCCCTCCAAACGGACAAGAAGTTTTTTGGCCGCTACGGAAAAGCCCAATTGGGCAATCAAACCGTACACTTATTGATCCCCACTACGTTTATGAACCTCAGTGGACAATCAGTAGCTGCGGTAGCTAACTTTTATAAAATTCCCCCCGAAAGTATTCTTGTTGCACATGACGAGCTTGACCTACCTCCGGGTATCGCTCGCTTCAAGCAAGGCGGTGGTCATGGCGGGCACAACGGTTTACGCGATATTATTAGCCGTTTAGGGAATAACAAGAATTTTTACCGGCTACGCATTGGCATTGGACACCCAGGCCAAGCAAAAGATGTTGCCGGGTTCGTTTTGACAAAAGCTCCCGTCTCAGAACGTTCCAAATCGCAAGCGGCGATCGATGAATCTCTTTTTCATCTCCCCGAAGCGATTAGCGGAAACTGGGCTCAGGCAATGAATAAACTGCACAGCTTTAAAGGCTAATTAAGGTATAACTATGGGTTTTAAATGTGGCATCGTCGGCCTACCAAACGTAGGTAAATCAACGCTTTTTAATGCATTAACAAAAGCAGGCATTGATGCCGAGAACTTCCCGTTCTGTACCATTGAACCAAACTCAGGCATCGTCCCCATGCCTGATAGCCGCTTGGACGCTCTAGCTGAGATTGTCAGTCCTGAACGCGTTGTACCAACGACTATGGAGTTTGTGGATATTGCAGGTCTGGTCGCAGGCGCTTCTAAGGGTGAAGGTCTTGGTAACAAGTTCCTAGCTAATATCCGCGAAACCGATGCCATTGCGCATGTTGTCCGCTGCTTTGAAGACGACAACGTAATCCATGTGGCCAACCGCATTGACCCAATCAACGATATTGAAACGATCAACCTTGAACTTGCCTTAGCTGATTTGGATTCTGTAGAGAAGCAGATTCTGCGCCTGCAAAAACAAGCAAAAGGTGGCGATAAAGATGCCGTGCGTTCCAAAGAACTACTAGAGCGCATTAAGCCGCATTTAGAAGAAGGCAAAGCCGCACGCTCAATGGCATTTACTGATGACGAGCTAAAGGTTGTTAAAACCTTCCACCTACTCACCATCAAGCCAACAATGTACATCGCTAACGTAGATGAAGACGGCTTTGAAGATAACGCTCACCTTGAGACAGTTCGCAAATTAGCAGCTGAAGAAGGCGCCGAAGTTGTTGCGATCTGCAACAAGCTAGAAGCAGAAATAGCCGAACTAGATGAAGAAGAGAAGCAAGAGTTCTTGCAAGATTTGGGCATGGAAGAACCCGGCTTAGACCGTGTTATCCGCGCTGGTTATGAACTGCTAGGCTTACAAACCTACTTTACGGCTGGCGTCAAAGAAGTTCGCGCTTGGACTGTACAAATCGGTGCGACAGCGCCAAAAGCAGCCGCTGTTATCCACACAGACTTCGAGAAAGGCTTTATCCGTGCAGAAGTCATCGCTTACGACGACTTTATTGCGTTTAAAGGCGAGCAAGGTGCAAAGGATGCCGGTAAATGGCGTCTAGAAGGTAAAGAATACATCGTGAAAGACGGTGATGTGATCCACTTCCGTTTTAACGTCTAACCACGTATAAATTCTAGAACTATGAAATGGGAGCTACCTATCTATTAGGTAGCGCCCATTTTTTATGTAGTTTCTGTGCCTGTGAAAATTCAGGCAGCGAATACATGTTCGTATACAATAGCAGCGCCAATTAGTATCAACACAACACCGCCTACCACTTCTGCTCGCCGCCCTATCGCCCTACCCAGCAAGCGACCAGCCATAACACCAACCGTCACCATAATACAGGTGGCAGAGCCAATCATAATGGCTGCCAGTACAATATTCACATCAACAAAAGCCAGCCCCATCCCCACAGCAAGCGCATCAATGCTTGTAGCTACAGCAGTTAGAGCCAATAACATAAAGCTATGTGATTCTGATGCCTTATCCTGCTCACTAGAATCTATTTTCATACCCTCATAGATCATATGAAGCCCAAGCCCTAGCAGCAGAAAAAAAGCGACCCAATGATCCCAAGCTTCAACATATTGTAGCGCTGCATAGCCAACCAGCCAGCCTATTAGCGGGGTTAGCCCTTCAACACAACCAAAAATTACTCCCATACGCAAAGCATCACGCAAACGGGGCTTTTGCAGAGTAGCGCCTTTGCCAAGCGCCGCTGCAAAAGCATCTGCCGACATAGCCAAAGAAAGGAAAAAAAGTGAGATGAGGTTCATAACTTTACTACCGGCTAGGCTGAGTCCACGACAAACCTGTACGCCTAACCGTACTTACAGATTCATCGTTGGTCTCACCAACCTAAACAGGCGACCGCACCATGGCCATGCAAGCCAAGAATGTTGATACGGACACTTCTACCACAATGCAGAAGCAGGTTACTCCCCAAAGAGGGCACCTATGCTAACGACTCAACGCCAAAAAGTATAGACATTGACACGACACAAGGGGCTCCAGCACAGCAGATATACCCGTAAATTTTTAAGACAGCTTTTCTAGGAAAATCAGACACTTTTTTACCGCATTACTGTTGACAGACTTCAAAAAAAAGCGAATAATGCGCGCCTCAAATGGACAAGGCAATGTAGCTCAGTTGGTTAGAGCAACGCATTCATAATGCGTGGGTCGCAGGTTCAAATCCCGCCATTGCCACCATTTGAAGATTTTAGGGGTATAGCCAAGCGGTAAGGCAACGGGTTTTGATCCCGTCATGCGCAGGTTCGAATCCTGCTACCCCTGCCATCTTTATCATCAAGATGGTCTAAAATCTGGCAATGTAGCTCAGCTGGTTAGAGCAACGCATTCATAATGCGTGGGTCGCAGGTTCGAGTCCCGCCATTGCCACCATTTGCATCGCAAGTATGCAATTACAATATAGGGGTATAGCCAAGCGGTAAGGCAACGGGTTTTGATCCCGTCATGCGCAGGTTCGAATCCTGCTACCCCTGCCATCTCTTCATTGCTTTAACACCTTCCTCAATATTTATTACTTTTCTGCACAATTTTATTGCTTCTATTCAGTTACATTTTTATATAATTTCCTTCTTTATCCACTATTTATGCGCCTGACACATGAATTTAAACAAGATACACTTGTCTGAGTTCATTAATGGATTTGGGATAGGATATCATCACATGAAAGAGGCAACGACTACGTCTGATGCACTGCTGCAGCGCTTGTCAAATCAGCGTCAACAGCGCTTGCGCAAAAACGTACAGCTGCTCTTTTTAGGTTTACGTCCAGAAGAGATGGACCCCATCATTTCGCTGCTCCGTGGCGCACGCCTTGCCCCACGTGGCCGCCAAATATTGACACAAAATGATTTTTTAGAGGCCTTGTCTGAGCGCTCTTGGGATTTATTGATTTGCACTCCTGACCGCGAAGACTTTACCGCCAAACAGGCTATTCAGAACCTCAAACGGTTAGACAAAGACATTCCCGTCATTCAATTGGTTACACACCCCGACAGCCGTCTATTACTCCAAGGCTTAAAGTCCAATATGCAGGCGGTGGTACCTCTCGACGAAAAAGAGTTACTGTTAATCACCATCCGTCGAGAACTAGAACACCTAGAGAACCGACGCCGTATGCGACAAGCGGAGGCTCTGTTAAACGAAGCCGAAAAGCGTTGCCGGCTGCTCATGGAGCGCTCTACACTTGCCATCGCTTATTTCGATGCCTCTCAGTTGCTATTAGCCAACAACAGCTTTGCTCAAATTTTTGGCTACGAGGACCCCGAAAAGCTTAAAGGCAAGCCTATCGACTTTTTCGTAGTTCACGAAGACCGTGAAGAACTCTTTGAACAGGTCAAAACCTTTACGGAAGGACGCCTAAAAGAGCTTATTTTCCAACTGACTGCGCGGCGAGCGGACGAATCAAACTTTAACGCTCATATAGAACTTCAAGAGACCCGTTTAAATCACCAAAATTGCGTACAAGTGACAGTACGGGCTGAGTCACTACCAGAAACGAGCAAAAGCTTTGCTGAACACGACCCCATTACAGGGTTATTCAACACCGAATTTATTCTACGCAGACTCGATGAAACGCTACAGGCAGCCTTAGATGGCGGCCATGATTGCAATCTAATGTATATTCAGGTCGATAAGTTCCAAAAAGTACGATCAGAGTTTGGAACTGACGCTTGCAATCATCTTGCACGCGACATCGCCGATACGCTCAAACAAGAGCTAAACCCCGTTCATATCAAAGCTCGCTTGACCGATGACTCCTTCCTCATCATTTTTAGGGACCCCAGTGCCGATAAGGCCGTGGAGCTAGCAAGATCACTTTGCAAAAAGATAGCCGACATTGAGTGTATTTTTTCAAAAAGCCATCTACCTACAGCCTGCTCAATCGGCGTAGCTACCATTACCGATGCCTCACCTGGCACACACAAAATTATTGAACGCGCCCACACCGCTGCCGAAAATGTTAAGGGCGGTAATGGGGTTATGCTCTACGTCCCTGACAAAAGCCCAAGCGAAGCGCCAAGCAGCACTAAATTGGAGAATATGCGCCAGGCGGTCGTCAACCAGCAGTTTAAGCTGCTTTTCCAACCTGTCGTGCCTTTGTCTTACTCTAGCTCAATGAGCCATTACGAGGCGCTCTTACGCCTGCTAGACGATGACGACAATGAGCTATCGCCCGCACTATTCTTTGATACGATCGAAAGCCCAGAATTAAGTATCATGATGGACCGCTGGGTAATCTTAGAAGTTATTAAGCGCTTGCGACATGAGCTAAACCAAAATGCCAAACATCGCATTTTTATTAGCTTAACGGACCGCACATGGCGTGACCCTGACCTTTTAAACTGGTTAGCCGCTTTGCTCAGAGAATACCGCATACCTGCCAATCATTTAGTATTTCAATTTAGCGAGAGTGATTGCTCAATCAACATTAGCCAAGCCAAAATTATTACTGCTGGCTTACGAAAACTCAATTGCTTGGTATGCATTAAACATCATGGCTCGTCGCCTAATGCAGAGCAAATTGTTAAACAGATCAATGCTGATTACATTAAGATCGACGGAGCGCTCGTACAAGACCTAACAAACGAAGACGATCCTGAATCTCCGTTTGACGCTATGATAGAAAAACTAAACAGTGCAGGCATGATTACCATTGCCCCGTTAGTCGAAAACCCAAAAGTAATGGGCCGACTATGGAAGTCTGGTGTGGGATTAATCCAAGGCTATTATTTACAGCCCCCCATGGATCAAATGAATTATGACTTTTTTGAGGAGTAACTAGCAGAGCGCTTAAAATACTCCCAAATTAAGGCAATAAAAAAACCGGCTAGAAAGCCGGTTTTTTAATAACCACAGCGTAACAATACCACTATAGAGCAGCATCCCGATCTCTAAAGCCAATCAAATACAAGATCCCATCAAGACCCAGCGTAGAAATAGCCTGCTTAGCACTCTGGCGCACTAACGGCTTCGCTCTAAAGGCGATACCTAAACCTGCAATGGAAAGCATAGGTAAATCGTTGGCACCGTCGCCCACAGCAATGGTTTGCTCAAGACTAATCCCTTCTTTAATCGCGAGCTCACGCAACAAAGCAGCTTTGCGCTCACCGTTTACGATTTCCCCCGTCACTTCACCGGTCACTACACCATCAACAATA
>Ga0193963_1001185_pt1 | contig 13226 bp, 12 predicted proteins | sample FB_6_MG_FD_140359 | JGI IMG/M metagenome (GOLD analysis project Ga0193963, IMG submission 140359) | Microbial mat bacterial communities from the Broadkill River, Lewes, Delaware, United States - FB_6_MG | ecosystem: Environmental > Aquatic > Freshwater > River > Microbial mats | place: USA...
GTCTTTATACTGTTCTTCTAAATCATAATACCAATGTGGACCAAGTGCTATGGCATCACCAATAAAAGCACCAACTATAGCACCCATTGCTCTTTCTTGAATAGTTATTGACATATATTTATCCTTTGTCTCTAATTGTTAAAAATAATTGTATCCATTGATAGGTTTCCATACATATATTCATCATGTAATGATCTTCCTATATTATCTTTGGATGCTCCATAACTTACAAGAAGTGGTGAAAAATGTTCAATCGTAGGATGATTTTGGCTTAAGCATGGTGCTCTTGTTTGATACTTTAATATATCTTCTTTTTTACCATTTTCAAGTTTGTCTATCAACCAATCATGAAATACTTTTGCGTAATCATGTACTTTTGCATTTGGATTACCAAACTCTAATAAATTTAAATTATGTGTTAATGAACCACTTGAAAGAATTAGTGTATCTTTTCGCAATGGATATAACACTCGCCCTAGATTTATGAGTTCTTCAGTGGTGTAACTCATAGGTAAAGATAATTGTATGACAGGAATATCTGCATCAGGATACATAAATGATAAAGGGGACCAAACTCCATGGTCATAACCAACTCTATTACTATTTTTTCTAATAGATATAGAATTATTTTGTAATAACTCTATAATCTCATCTTCTTTTTTTGGATCACTGTTTGCAGGATATTCTTGTTCATATAGTTCTTTTGGAAAATTATAAAAGTCATAAATAACAGACGATTCGCTTTTCGTTAAAATCTCTAAATTACGTGTTATCCAGTGAGCGGAAATTACTAAAATGTATTCAGGTTTATAAAACATTAAAGGGAGTGATTTTAAAAAATTAGTAGTTTTATTATTTTCTATCATCAAAGAAGGGCTTCCATGAGATACAAAAATACTTGGGAACATTTTATTCTCTTATCATCTGAATCTCAGCTAATTACTTAGCTAAAATTCCTTCTAATTCTATGTGAAATTTTACTTTCTCACCAACAACAACTCCACCAGCTTCTAAAGCTTTATTCCAATTAAGCCCATAATCTTTTCTATTGATTTTTCCTTCTAGTTCTAAACCAACTCTTTTATTTCCCCATGGATCAGTTACAGTTCCATTAAATTCGAAATCTAAAGCAACTTTCTTTGAGATACCTCTTATTGTTAATACACCATAGGCTTGGTCACCTTTAATTGTATCTAGTTTAAAAGTTAAATCAGGATGATTAGCTGCATCAAAAAAATCTGCAGATTTTAAATGACCATCTCTTTTTGCATTATCTGTGTTTATTGAATCTACAATGATTTTTCCAGATAAAGCTGTGATTTTTTTACTTTTTTCATTATATTCAAAACTTCCAGAAAACTTATCAAAATTTCCTGATACATTTGAAATCATTAGATGTTTTACTTTAAATCCAACATTTGAATGACTTCTGTCTACATTGTAAGTTCCTGCATATAATGCACCTGCTGCTAAGATTGATGTTAATCCTAATGTAAATAATTTTTTCATTTTTTTTCCTTATTTTATAATTTTAATTGGCTTTATATACTTTGTTTAAAAGTTCATATAAAGTATCTAACTCTTCATCATCTAAAATTTCAAATGATTTATATAAGTTTTGTGCGTGATTCGGAAATACTTTTTCTATTACTTCCACCCCTTTTGATGTAATTGTTAAAATAGATGCTCTTTTATCCTCTTTACTTGGAATTGAAGTTATCCAATCATCTCTTTTAAGATTTTTTACAACAACAGTAATATTTCCAGGGGTACTCATAGTAAGTTTTGTAATCGATCCAATACTTAAATCACCTCTGTGATAAAGTACTTCAAGTACTTTAAACTGATTAAAGGTTAGGTCAAATTCGTTTAAATAATTCACTAATTTATTTCTAAATTTCATACTAAATCTGTCAATTTTTACAATAGTCTTCATAGACTTTTGTGTTCTTGAATCATACTGTTTCAGTGGTTGGTTATTCATCTCTTTGACTCCTTAGTGAAATTATACTACTAATTAGTAATAAATGTCAAGACCAATAAATTAAATATATTACTAATTAGTATTAAAATCTTATTGAAGCCTTTGTTTAAAGGAAAAAGAAATTTTAAAATTTCTTTTTGTTTAATGATTTAAGGTGATAGAAATTATCATTATTGATATAAATCAATAAAAAAAGAAAAAATGTAGGATAAAATTCTTCTACGAATTAAAAAAGGATTACAATGAAAAAAATAAATATTTATGAAAATTTAGCTTATAGCGATGACAAAGTACAAATTACACCTCTAATGGATACTGATAGTTCAAAAGAGATAAGAATAGTATTTAAAAAAGACCAGGTTATGAAAGACCATCATACACCATATCCAATTGCTGTAGAAATTGTTGATGGTGAAATAGACTTTGGAGTACAAGAGGAAGTAGTTAGACTTATAAAAGGGGATATAGTATCTTTAGAAGCAAGTGTTGTACATAATTTAAAAGCTAATAAAGACTCAATAGTTAGACTTACACTATCAAAAAAAGATTCAATAGCTAGAGTCAAAGGTGTACTAAAACTCTAAAAAAGAGTATGAACTTTTTTAAAAGAAAAGTTCGTAGTCTACGTTTCTATTTTTAAACATATCAATATGTTCAAATTTAAGTCCATCATTTTCTATAGCAGTATTAACAATTTTCTTATTAAATAATAATACTTCTTCGTGGTTTAAAAACTCATCAAGATCCATCCACCTAGCTTCAATGATTTCATAATCATCTATGATATTAATCTGACTTGAATTTGCTTTTGCAGTACATCCTACATATAAGTTTGATTCACCAAACTGCAATGGTTTAAAATGTCCTAAAGCTATAATAGAAGTAAATTCTACATCAATACCAGTTTCCTCTTTTACCTCACGGACAACTGCTGTAGAAATGTTTTCATCATCATCAATATATCCACCAGGAAGTTTATATCTTTTTCCTATTCTATCTTTGATTACTAATAGTTCATTGTTTTCGTTGATAACTACAACCCCAACACCCAAAGTATGGTTTCTAGCTGTTGGTACGATTGGATCAACGCTGAGTTTTTTTAAAAGCGTAATATCTTGTTCATTACAGTGATGAAAAACAAAATCATACTTAGTAAGTAAAGGAATAAAATCAGATTTAATAATAGGAATTTTAATCCATAAAAGCCTTTTGTTTTGAAGGTTATTGATAATAATAATGAGTTCTCGTTCAAACTCTTCAACAAGATGAGGAATAGTCGAATAGTCTATTGTAATACCTTCATAATTATCTGTAATAAGCTTAATACTTGTAAAGTTAAATGATTCTTGCATGTGGATTGTCCTCTTACCTTAGTCAAACCATTATACAAAAATAAAACAAAAATATCCTTATCTTCTTTTTTGTAATCAAACAGTTACTTTACTTAAGTAAAATCGCCCACTTTTTAATTTAGTATATAGGAAAATAGATGGGATTATCACAAATAGTAAAATCAGGGGTTGTTGAAGGAAATGCTTTATCAAAGGTATTTGAGTATTGTAAAAAGAACAATTTTGCAATACCATCAGTAAATGTCATAAACAATGAATCAATCAATGCTATCTTAGAATCAGCATCAAATTCTAATTCTGCAATAATGATACAAATAAATCAAGAAAATGCAAAGTTTTTTTCTGGAAAAATACAAAAAGGTGACTCTTCTATTTTAGGAGCACTTCTTGTGTCAAACCATGTACATATGGTAAGTGCATATTATAAAATACCTGTTATCTTAACAATAGATTATGTAAACGCTCACGAATTACAATGGGTAGATGAATTAATAGAGATGAGTTATGAGTATCACAAAGAAAAAAATATATCTTTATTTTCTTCTATAGCACTTGATTTGAGTAGTAAATCTCTCCTTGATGCAACTAAAATAGCAAAAAAATATTTAAAAAAAGTATCAAAAATAGGTATGGCTTTAGAGATAAAAATGAAGATCAGCTATACTAAAAATAAAGAGTTTGTTGTTATGTATCATGAGCTTCAAAATATATCACAAAATTTTATGGTTTCATTTGCATTTTTAGATGAAGAGATAGAAGATAAAAATAGTATTTTTATTCAATTACAAAAAAATATACAAAAAGAATTTAAAACAAACTCAAAACCATTGAATTTAGTTTTTAATGGTGATTATTGTACAAAAAAAGATGCAAGAGTAATTATTAATACTGGAGTAGTAAAAGTAAATCTAGATTCAGAGATTAAAAATGCTTTTTGTGATGGTTTAAATAATTATGAAGAAAATAGTCTTTTAGGTAAATATGTAGAACCGAAAAAACTTTTACGAGAAACACAAAAAACAATTATCAAAAAAATTAATTCAGCTATAAAAGAATATAACGCTAAAAACTCTTTATAAATTAAATTTTACAATAGATTTTTTGCTATTATCATCTCCAAAGTCAAATTTAGATAAAATAGAATATAAAACTAAACATAAAGCAGAGAAATAAATTTGGCAGATGTAATAAACGTAATCGTATGGGGTGGTATGATATACTTCCTATTTGTTTTTTTACGAGGTATGAACGAAACACAAGTAAAGAAACACCAAGATAAGTTAGATGAAATAGAAAAAAAGAATGCAGAAAAAAATTTAGAGAATAATAAAGAAGAGGAAAATAAATAGATGATTAAGCCATTATTAGTAGAAATTGTAGTTGAAGAATTACCAGCAATACCATTTTTAAAAGAGTTACCAAACATTGAGAAAAAATGGGCTGAGATATTAGAATCAAATGATTTACTTTGTGAGTTTAATTTTTATTATACACCTAGAAGATTGGTTTTTTGGCATAGAGAATTTAAAGTAGTTCAAGATGATAAAGAGCAAGAGTTATGGGGCGCACCTGTAAATATTGCATATAAAGATGGTGAACCAACTGGTGCTGCTCATGGTTTTGCTAAAAAATGTGGAGTAGACCTTTCAGAAGTTCAAAGAAATACAAAAGGTAATCAAGAGTTTTTATACTATAAAAGTACAGTTGAAGGTAAAAAATCAAGTGATCTTTTAGGTGATATGGTAAATGAATTTATCTCAAAACTTAACTTTGGTAAATCTATGAGATGGGGAAGTAGAACTGATAGTTTTATCAGACCAATTAGAGGTTTAAGTATAGTACTTGGTGATGATGTAATTGATGGTGAACTTTATGGAGTTACATCTAAAAAAGAAAGCTTTGGACATAGAATGATCTCTTATGAGCCATTTTCTTTTGATTTTGCAGGTGACTATTTTTGTAAGTTAGATAAGCATGGTGTTGTGTTATATCAAGCAGAACGTAGAAAACTTATTTTAGAACAAATGGAAAAAATTCAAAAAGAAAATGATATCGTAATCGAAATAGACGAAGAGTTACTTGACGAAGTTGTTGCAATTACAGAGTATCCTACAGCACAATTAGGAAATTTTGATGAAGAGTTTTTAGCACTTCCTGAAGAGGTTATTATTGGTTCTATGAAAGAACATCAAAGATATTTTGCTGTATATAAAGATGGGAAAATTACAAACAAATTTATTGTAGTTTCAAACTCTTATACAGAAGATTTTTCACATATTATTGCTGGAAATGAGAAAGTGCTTAGACCAAGACTTGCTGATGGTATGTTTTTCTGGAAAAATGATATCAAAAATGGTTTACTAAATGAAGGCTTAAAAAAAGTAAGTTTTGTTGATGGACTAGGTTCTATGTATGACAAATCTGAAAGAGAAGCAAATATTGCAAATATAATTGCAACTCAATTTGATATGGATGAAGAGAAAGAACTTTTAAATGAAGCTGTTATGTTAAGTAAAGCTGATCTACTTACTGATATGGTTTATGAGTTTACTGATCTTCAAGGGCTGATGGGGTACTATTATGCTAAAGAGGAGGGGAGATCTGATTTAGTTGCAACTGCACTTAAAGAACAATATCTTCCTGACGGTGAAAATAGTGAATTACCATCAAATACATTTTCTTGTATAGTATCGTTATCTAACAAATTAGATAATCTTATGGGGCTATTTAGTGTAGGGATGATACCAACAGGTAGTCGTGATCCTTTTGCACTTAGACGAGCAGCTGCTGGGATATATAAGATATGTATCGAGCATAAACTTAGTTTAGATATCTCTTCGATTATTGATGCATCGTTAGAAAAATATCCAAAACTTGACAAAGCTCAATTAACTGAATTTTTAAATGAGAGATTATATAAACTTTACAATAAAGTAAATCCAAGTGTTATAAAAGCAGTTTTAAATAGTAATTCAAATAGTGATATTTATAATACAAGTTTGAAAATAGAAGCTTTAAATCCATTGGTAAATAGTAGTGATTTTAAAAATGTAAGTGATACATTTAAAAGAGTTGCTAATATTGTTAAAGATTTAGATGAAAGTTCTACTCTTAGCGTTGATAGTTCTTTATTTGAAGATGATGAAGAAAAAGTTTTACATACGAGATACAATGATGTTGTATCAGCAGTATATACTACATATGATGAACAGTTAGATGCCTTATTTAAATTAAAACCAGAATTAGATTCATTTTTTAACAATGTTTTTGTTAATCATGAAGATGAAAAAATTAAAACAAATAGAAAAAATCTTATTGGTACAGTTTATAATTCATTTAAAGATATAGCAGATATTAAAGAGATTACTATATAAATATTTTTAAAAGTAAGTAGGTATCTACTTACTTTTTAGTAACTTAATAGAGAAACAAGCTCCGTTGTTATTTGATACCTCTATTTTCCCATTTAAATGATCTTCCACAATCATCCTACTCATATAAAGACCTAATCCTGTTCCATTTTTTTCCTCTTTAGTAGTAAAGTATGGATCAAAAATTTTAGTCAAGTTTTCCTTTTTTACACCTGGACCATTATCGCATATCTGGGTTATTATGTAGTCTTTATTGTCAAATATAGTAATATCTATTGATGGATTTGTAATTTTATTGGCTAATAATATATCTTTTGAATTTGTAATTATATTTACAAAGACTTGCATTAGTTCTCTTGGATATATACTAACAAATGATTTTGATTTATTGTCAATATTGATACAAATATTATGATTTGTAAGGCTATCTTTGACAATTGAATAAGTTTCATTTATAATATTGTCCAATTTGACCTCTACTAACTCTTTATCGATTTTAAAAAAGTTTCTAAAGTCATCTATTGTCTGTGAAAGATGCTCTGTTTGCAGTAAAATATCATTAGAATGTTTTTCTAATTGAGTTGTATTTACTGTATCTAATGCAACATCAAGTAGTATATTATTTGTATTCATTGAAATGACACTTAGTGGTTGTCTCCACTGATGAGCAATCATACTTATCATCTCACCCATAGCGGCATGTCTTGATTGAGCAAATATCATTTTATCTTTTTTCTTTAACTCTGTTATATCTGTAGCTGTAGAGATTAGTACTCGTTTGCCTTTTTGGATACCAAAAGGAGAAGAACTAAAAGCCCAAATAATATCTCGTCCATCTTTTGTTATAATTTTAAAATTACCTTCATCAATTCGTGAAGTAATACTATATAACTTTTCAATATGTTCTTGTCTTGGTTTTGGACTATTGGGGGATACTTTATTTGTCCACTTTGTTGTTGTATTAATCTCTTCGTATTTATAACCAGTTAAATCCTCCCAAACTTTATTTAACATAAGGATTTCTCCATCTTCATTATGTATAGCCATTGGTGTTGGTGATTCATTAAATATTGTTTCAAAATCTTTTTTTTGTTGTACTAATAGCCGGGTGTTTGTTTCATTGTTGATAATGTACCTTGAGATTCTATGGATGACATAATAACTCAGTAGAATAAATATAATAAAAAATATTACACTAATGGTTGCATTGATCGTTTTTAAAACCTCAAAACTTTCATCTGATTGTTTTTTGAATTTTTTTGCTTTATTTTGTGCATAGTTGTATAGTTTTTCAGTTGCATCTCCTAGATTATTAACATGTTTTGCACCTTTACCTTTTGTTATATTAATTGCCTCTTTTATTTTCTTTTGTTTTATGAGTAAAACCACTTCATCACGTATGGGTTTCCATTGCTTAAATAATTCTCTTGCTTTCTTTTCCAGCTTAATACCATCTTGTCCAAGTATTTGACGCTCAATGATATTAAAATCTTCATATATTTTTAACTCTTGATTATCAATTTGTTCAACAAGATAAAGGAGTTCTTTTTTTGAATTTGAAAGTACTACATCTTTCATATCTCGATGTATTTTGAAAATACCTACTTTGATTGTTAATGAAGCATTTGAAACTTTTAGTGGATGTTCATAGATATTATTTGCATTGTTATTTATAATTTTAATATTATAAAATTCAAAGTACTTAATAGCAATACCAAATATCCCAATTATTATAAAAACAATAAGAAGAAGACCAATTTCATTTTTTTTACTAAATTTTTGCATAATTGATATCTTCCTTTAATTTAAATCAATTATTTAACACATCACATGGAATAGATATAGTAAAACAAGCTCCAAAAAAAGTTTTATTGTTATATTTAAAATTAATATTTTTAACTTTAATGGTGGCATTTAGATGTTTAGTTATAATTTGATTTGTCATGTATAGACCTATACCTGTCCCTTGACTTTTATGTTTTGTTGTAAAATAGGGCTCAAATATTTTGTCAATCATATCTTCTGCTATACCATTGCCTGTATCTTTGATTGTTAGCTGATATTTTTCCTCTTTTTTGATTAGATCAATAAATATGTATTTATCATTTTTATTACTGATAACAAGTGCATCTTTTGCATTATTAAGTATATTTAGTATTGCTTGGATAAATATACTTTGGTTAAATACTAACGGGCAATCCTCTGTATTGACAACTGTTGTAATCCCTTCATAACTATAAGATTCTTTGATTAAATTTACTACACTTGATATTGAATCTTGTAGATTAAATTGATCTTTCTCTTTTTCATTTAAGTGAAAGAACTTACGAAAATTATCAATAGTTGTCGATAAGTTTTGAACATGTTCATGTATGATATCCATCTTTTCGATTATTTTGTTATTATCTAATACTCCAAGTTCATGATCAACTTTGATGCCAGTAGCTATTGTTGAAATAATTGATAATGGCTGTCTCCATTGATGTGCTATATTACTTAATAGTTCTTCTAACGCAACTAATTTGGATTGAGTATAGGTTAATTCTTGATTTTTTGCTTGTTCATCTAAGTATCTTGATTTTTCTATTGCTTTAGATGCAATATTTGCATATGCCTCTATTAGTTCAAGTTCAAAAACTGTAGGTGATTTTGGTTTTGTATTGTATATAGCAAAAGTACCTAGTACTTGATTGTTCATTGAAAAAATAGGTTCAGACCAGCATGCATGTAAATTTGCTTTTTGAGTTAATTCTAAATATGGCTGCCAATTTTCATGCAAATCAATATTTTCTACAATAACTCTTTCTTTTTTAAATGCAGCACTTCCACAGGAACCTATTGTTTCTCCTATTTCGATACCATGTATTGCGTCGTTATAATATTTTGGTAAAGATTGGGCTGAGCCGTTTAGTAATTGTTTTTTATTGGAGTCTAATATTAAAATAGAACAATATGTTCCTGGGTTTCTTGCTTCTGCTAACTTTACAATTTTGTCTAAAATTTTTTGTAATGAAGTTTCAATTGCTACATAACCTAATAGTTCTCTGGTATCTTCAAATATGTTCTTATAATGATTATTGGTTTCTAAATCAATTTCATTTTGTTTATTGTTATTACTCATTTGGTATCTCAATTAATTCTTTTATAATTTCATCTTCTATTTCTATAAGATATGCTTTAAAATCATTCAGGTCTTTTTTTTCTATTTCCATTTTTGCAATAACCTTTAGTCCTTTTTTATATGGAGCAATAGAGACAATTTTTCCTCTTGCAAAAATATCTTTATTTTTTGAAGTATCATTAAAGTCCAAAGAGATAGTTAAATTAATCTCATCGTAGACAACCATGTCAACTTCAGCTTCATCAATACACATTGTTACCGTATCACTAACTATATCTAAAACATCTAAACTAAAATATTTATGATGATCATGCAGTCCTAAAGAAAATTTCCTATTATAAAAATATTGTCTATGGGTACTGTTTTTTAAAGCATATTCAATATACATTGGTCTTGAAAGATGTATAGTATCTTCTTCTTTATCTATATTTAACAGCCGAAATTTCATAAACTTTTTTATAGATTTTAATTCTAGAATTGTATTTCCTTCATAATCTACTGCAAGTATTTGAGTATGTGGAATTTTGATACTAATAATATCATCAAAAATATTGATAATTTCACCTTCTTGTTCAATAATCATATCTTTAAAATAATTAACAAGTTGTACTCTTCCATTTTGTTGATGTAAAAGCTCCAAGTCATGAATACATTCTGTATATTTATTAAGCGTTTCTCCTCCTAAAATATTAAGTAGTATATCAATAAAGTTATCGATATTTAATGGTTTTAATAAGAAGTTATCGATATTTAATTTGATTACATCCATAAGAATTTCTTCTTCATTATGAGCTGATAAGATAATTATTTTTACTTTATTATTAATAAACTTTATCTCTTTTATCATCTCTAAACCATGTTTTTTAGGCATTGAAAGATCTGTTAAAATGATATCTGGATGGAATTTTTTATATTTTTCTATCCCCTCTTCACCATCATATGCTTGATATACATTTTCAAAAAATTTATTTAAAAATGTATAAATTTGTTTTTGCAATAGTTTAGAATCCTCAACTATGAGTATTGATTTTTGCTTTGCTTTTGTTTTTAAAATTTTAAGTTTTTCAACATCCATGTTAACTCCTCTTATCTCAGTAATTCTAAGTCATGAAAAGAAAATATTTTTTCTTCTTTTATCTTAAATATTTCAATAGTAAAAGATATATCTTCAATACAAATAAATTCTTCTAATGATTCCATATTAACATCTAAGATTTCATTACTTAATATAGCAAAATCATCACTAAAAACTCTGAAGATATCTAATTTTGGATATAACTTTTCAAATTGTATAAATACATTTTCAAGATATTTATCTCCCTCTTTCCATCCTAGTCTTTCATTTATGCTATTAAGATTATGTATGCAAAAGAGATTGATGTAATTGTATTTAATTTCAAAACTATTTTTAATAAGAATCAAATCTAAATAACTTGAATTGTATGCTTGGGTAATTTGATCTTTATAGAAATATGAAAACCTTTCTTTTTCAATATTTGTGATAGGAAGTTGCGTAATATTAAGATCTATTACTATATCGTTTAGTGCAATTAGTGCTGCGTTTACAACATCATCTCTAAAGTGTATATTTTTTAATGAGTTAATCTCTTGTAACGCTTCTTGAGGTGTTTTACGTGCTTTATAGATTCTATTTGTTGTCATAGCATCAAATACATCCGAGACAGCAAGAATCTGTGATTCTAATAATATATCATTACCTTTTAGTCCCAAAGGATAACCACTCCCATCGAATCGTTCATGATGGGATTTGATGTAATTCGTAATATCTTTAAATAATGGTATGAGATTTAACATATCTACACCAATTTGAACATGTTCTTTAATAATAGTATATTCCAAGTCATCTAACATACTTGGTTTTAATAATACGTTATCCGGTATGGCAATTTTCCCTATATCATGTAAAATACCAGCTTGGTAAATATTTTCACAAATTTCATCATTTAGTTTTAATACCTGTGCAATCATTTTTGAATATTGAGCAACTCTTAATGAATGACCACCAGTATAAGTATCTCTTTTTTCAATCATTTGAACTAAAGCAAAAACAGTTTCTTTATAGTTGTGTACTTTTGATTCTTCTAATTCTTGAATATCTTTTGTTTTTTTTAAGACTAGTTTTTCCAAGTCTTTTTGATATTCTATATTTTCTCTATACTTATGAATTTTTTCTACAATTTTAAATAACATACTATTGAGTTGTTGAAAATCAATAGGTTTTAAGACATATCCATCTATTCCTAATTTAATAGACTCAATAAAATCTTTTGTATCTGCATATGCTGAGATGATTACGATGTTTTGTTCTTCATTTATATTTTTAATAGCAGTTGACATCTCAATCCCATTTAATTTTGGCATCAATATATCTGTAATAACTAAGTCGTAATTGTTTTTTTTATATAATTCAAGTCCCTCTTGACCATCTTTTGCAGTATCAATAGAAGTGAAAAATTTATTGAGATATGTAACCATTATATCTCTTAACACATCTTCATCTTCAACATAAAGTAGTTTTATATCTTTAGAAAGTTCTAGTAACTCTTTTAATTTATTTATCATTATCATTATCTTTTACTATTATTTTAAAACATGCACCATTATCTTTATTTGAAGCAACAATTTCACCATTAAGATGTTTTTCTACAATTGTTTTACACATATATAATCCCAAACCTGTTCCTGTCTTATCATCTTTTGTACTAAAATAAGGATCGAAAATTTTAGGAATCACCCATGCTGGAATTCCTCCCCCATTATCGCTTATTTCTATTATAACACTATCTTTATTATCAATTGTTTTTATTGATATAGTTCTATTTATAATATTATTATCTACTAGTACTTCTTTAGAATTTTTTAAAATATTTAAAATAACCTGCATTAGTTCTCTAGAATATGTTTTTATTTTTTTTATACTTCTAAACTCTTTGAGGAGTTGAATATCATTGTTTTCTAATGACTTTTCAATTATATGTAAAGCATCATCTACTATCTCATGTACTGAAACATGTTCTTTCTCTTTTTTAGGTTTGAAAAAATCTCTAAAATCATCAATCGTTTTAGACAGTTCATTAGTCTGAAGAATAATTTCAGATGATATCTCTTTTAGACTTTCTTCATCTGTAATTTCTAATTCTATATCAGCCATAATATTATTTGCACCCATAGAAATTATACTTAGAGGTTGTCTCCATTGGTGTGCAATCATACTGATCATCTCACCCATGGCTGCATTTCTAGATTGGGCTATCATCATTTCATCTTTATCATGTAACTCTTGCTCAATAGCTTTTTGGTTTGTGATATCAGAATGAAATCCTACCATTCTAATAGCTTTATTATTTTCATCATATACAGTTTGTCCACGATCTAAA
>Ga0193963_1001187_pt1 | contig 13196 bp, 8 predicted proteins | sample FB_6_MG_FD_140359 | JGI IMG/M metagenome (GOLD analysis project Ga0193963, IMG submission 140359) | Microbial mat bacterial communities from the Broadkill River, Lewes, Delaware, United States - FB_6_MG | ecosystem: Environmental > Aquatic > Freshwater > River > Microbial mats | place: USA...
AAACTTTCAGGTATTTTCACCATAAACATGTCCATACATACTCTTCCTGTTACTGGACATTTAACATTATTTATAGTTACAAATCCTTTGTTAGATATTGATCTTTTAAAACCATCTGCATAACCAGCTGAGATTGTTGCAACCATATCTCCTTTTTTCAAGTGCGCTGTTCTTCCATAAGAAATATCACTATCTTCTAATAGAACTTTTAAGAATAAAACTTTACTTTTAAAAGTTACAACTGGTTTAAAACCATCAATATATTTTTCTCCACAAATTCCATATTGAATTATTCCAGCTCTCACATAATTTCCATTATCTTGTCCACAATATTTTAATATTCCACCACTATTTAAAAGATGTCTATATTTTATGGTTTCTATTCCTTTAAATTCATTAAATTTTCTTATTTGTTCTTTTGTATAACTTTCACTTTCTTTTTTTTCTTCATCTGCAACTGACAAATGACTATATACCCCTATTATATTTTTTACTTTGTTATCTTCTACATATTTTATTAATTGATCTATTTCAATGTTATTAAAACCTACTCTTCCCATTCCTGTTTCTATTTTTAAATGACATTTAATATTTAAATTATTTTTATTTATATATTTCAGTTGATCTAATGATGTAAGAGCTATTTGAAGATTATATTTTTCAATTAATTTTAAATCTTCATTAAAAACACCACCAAGAATCAATATATTATCATTTATATTTGCTTCTCTTAGCTCCATTCCTTCTTCTACTGTTGCAACAACAAAGAAATCTACACCACATTTTCTTAATTCTTTAGTTAATCTAACTGCTCCCATACCGTAAGCATTTCCTTTAACTACTCCTATTAATTTTTTATTTCCTATTTTTTTCTGAAGGGACTTTATGTTCCATCTGAAATTACTTAAATTAATTTCTAACCAAGTTCTCATACTCTCCTCCATCTTATAGTATATAAAGCCATCTTAAATTTAAAGATGGCTTTATAAATTTTAATTATACTACTATTTTTTCATAATCTTCTGACTCTTCTTGTCCAATATATTTACTTGTATCTACTTTCCCATCTCTATTTTTCTCGAATAAATATATCAAAGGAGTAGCTATAAATATAGAAGAATACGTTCCTGCAATTGTTCCTATTAATAAAGTTGTTATAAATGTTTTTAAACTATCTCCACCAAAAACCAATATTGCAATTATTGCAAGTAAAGTTGTTACTGAAGTATTGATTGATCTTGTTATAACTTGATTTATACTTTTATCTAATAATTCTCCAAAATTAGAATCTGATTTTCTTTTTAAAGTTTCTCTTATTCTATCAAAAACTACTATTGTATCATTTATAGAATAACCTAAAATAGTCAGAACTGCTGCTATAAACGGAGTATTTATTTCATAGCCTAACAATGCTATACCTCCAATTGCAATTATAATATCATTTACCAAAGCAAATATTGCTGCAATAGCAAATTTAAACTGGAACCTTAAAGTTATATATAGAATAATCATAGCTCCACCAATTAAAAGTGATAATATAGCTGATTTTTTTAATTCAGATCCAACGCTTGCTCCAACTTTATCTTCCTTTATTATTTCATATTTTCCAACTTCTTTTATATTATCATAAAATTCAGCTTTTTCATCCTCCGATATTTCCTCTATTCTTATAAGTAAATCGTGTCCTTCTGAAATTTGGACCTTTCTTGCATTAGGACTAAATTGTTTAATGTTTTTAGAAAGCTTATTTAAAGATTCATTAACTTCTTTATTATCTAAAACTTTTTCAAACTTCAGTTGAAATAAATTTCCCCCTGAAAAATCTATTCCATAATTAAGACCTTTAGTAAACAATGTTATAACCGAAATTATAATAGCAATCAAAGAAATAGAAACCCATTTTTTACTATTTTTTATTATTTGTACTTGCATTAGTCTTCCCTCCTACTCCAAATAGTTTAGCATTTTTTACATTAAAAACATTTACAAGTATATCCATAAATACTCTTGTTATTGTTATAGCTGTAAACATTGATGCAAGAGTTCCTATTGTTAAAGTTACAGCAAATCCTTTTACTGCCCCTGTACCAAATACAAATAATATTGTAGTTATTATTAATGTTGTTACATTGGAATCAAATATTGCTACAAATCCTTTACTAAATCCAGATTTTATTGCTCCATTAATAGTATTTCCAAATCTAAGTTCTTCTTTTATTCTTTCAAAAATAATTACATTAGCATCTACTGCCATTCCTGCAGATAATATAAGACCTGCTATTCCTGGCAAAGTAAGAGTTGCTCCTATAAAATTAAGAATTCCAAAAGTAATCATTCCAAAACACATTAATGCTAAGTCTGCAACTAAACCAGGAACTCTATAAAATATAAACATAAATAATCCAATCAAAGCTATTCCAACCTTTGCTGCTACTAAACTAGCTGCTATTGATTCATCTCCTAAAGATGCCCCCACTGTTCTAGTTTCTATAATTTCTGCTTTTATTGGTAATGCTCCTGAATTTAATAACATGGCTGTTCTTTTTGCTTCTTCCACTGTATAATTTCCACTTATACTTCCTGATCCACCTGGAATTTCTGTTTTTATAACTGGAGCTGTTTGAACTTTTCCATCCAAAACAATAGCTAATTGTTTTCCTACATTTTCTCTAGTTATTTTAGCAAATTTTATTGCTCCTTCTGGCTTTAATTCAAAATTTATTTGAGGTTCTCCAAGTTGTCCATAACCAACTTGAGCTTTTTTTAAAGATTCCCCTGTTAATAATATTTCTCCTAAGTTACCATCTCCATCTAATATTCTAAATTCTAATAATGCTGTTTTTCCTATAACTTTTATTGCTTCTGTTGTATCTTTTACACCTGGCAATTCAATTATAACTCTATTGGTACCAGCTTTTTGAACAACTGATTCTGCTACTCCAATACCATTTATTCTTCTATCTAAAACCTCTATTAAACTATCCATAGTTTCATTAGTTATAATTTCCCCTTCTTCTTCAGGCTCTGCTTCTAAAACAGCATAAACACCACCTTTAAGGTCTAATCCTAACTTAACAGGTTCTTTAAAAATTAGATATGACGAACCTACCAATACTGTTATTACCAATAATAATTTTAAAAATATTTTAGACTTCATAACGCCTCCAGTAATTTTTATCTTTTAGAATCTAAAAAAGTTTGAAGTATTATTGCTGCTGCTATTTTATCTACAACTTTTCTTTTTTCTAAAGCTCCTTTTTTCCCACCATCAGTTAACATTCGATCAGCTGAAACTGTTGTTAATCTTTCATCTACTTCATAAATTTCCAAGCCTTCAATATTTTTCTTTAATTTTTTAATATATTCCCTAACTTTTTCAGCTTGTCTTTTCTCTGTCCCATCTAAGCTTTTAGGAATTCCTACAACTAAAGACTTTGTATTATTTTCTTTTAAAATTTCTGCTATTCTTTTTACTGACTTAACTTTTTTTCTATTTATAACTTCATAAGGGGTAGCGACTATCCCCATTATATCAGATCTCGCTACACCTATTCTTACATCACCTACATCTAAAGATATATACTTTTTATACATACTAACCTCTTATAAACTTTCTACTAAAATATTTTTAGCTTTATCTAAAGCTTCTTTTACTTTAGCACCATCTTTCCCACCTGCTTGAGCAAAATCAGGTCTTCCACCACCGTTTCCACCTGCTATTACTGCTAATTGTTTTACCAAATTTCCTGCTTTTATTTTAGATGTTAAATCTTTTGTTACCCCCACTGCAAATATTGCTTTTCCGTTATCTGCACCTAAAACAACTACACAACTTCCTAATTTTTCTTTTGCTTTATCTACAATATCTCTTAAAGATCCTCCATCTTTATTTTCAAATTTTTTAACTAAAACTTTCATTCCTTTTATTTCTTCTACTTCTGAGAATAAAGAATTAGCTTCATAACTTGCTAATTTTAATTTTAATTCTTCTATTTGTTTTTGAGAATTTTTTAATTCTTCCACTGTTTTTTCTACTTTTTCTTCTAATTTTGAAGAAGTTGTTTTTAAAGTTTTAGAAACTTTTTCTATTAATTTTTCCATAGATTTTACTGTTTCATAGGCTTTAAATCCTGTTTGAGCTTCTATTCTTCTTATTCCTGCAGCTATTCCAGTTTCTGAAACTATTTTTAACATTCCTATTTCTGAAACATTTTTAACATGAATACCACCACAAAGCTCTGTTGAAAAATCACCAAAAGAAACAACTCTAACTATATCTTCGTATTTATCACCAAATAAAGCCATTGCTCCAGTTTCTTTAGCTTCATCCATAGACATATTTCTAATATTTGATGCTAAGCTTTTCGCTATTTGAGTATTTACTAATCTTTCTACTTTTTCTAATTCTTCATCTGTAACTGGTTCATAATGATTAAAATCAAATCTTAGTCTTTCGGGAGTAACTAAAGAACCTGCTTGTTGAACATGATCTCCTAATATTTCTCTTAAAGCTTTTTGTAATAAATGAGTAGCACTATGATTTTTAGCCATTGCTTCTCTTCTATTTTCAGCTACTTCCATTCTAACTTCAATTCCTTCTACAAAATTATATATACCATTAAGTACTTTTACTGTATGAGTATATATTCCTTTTTGTTTTTGAACATCTATTACATTTCCAGTTGATCCATTTCCTGAAATAATACCATTATCAGCTTGTTGTCCTCCTGCTTCTGCATAAAAAGGAGTCTTATCTGTAATTATTGTATATATATCTTCTTTTATTTTTGATACATGAAGCACTTTTGCCATTTCTGATAAACTAGTATAACCTGTAAATTCAGTTTTTCCATATTTATCAAAGAAAGCTTCAATAAAACTATCTTGACCTTTTTCCATTATAACTTCTCTTGAATTTCTAGCTTTATTTCTTTGTTCTTCCATTTTTTTATCAAATTCATTTTTATATATTTTTATTTCATTTTCTTCACAAATTTCTTCTGTTAATTCATAAGGAAAACCATAAGTATCATATAATTTAAATGTAATATCCCCTGATAAATAATCCTTTTCTAACTTTTTAGCTTCTTCAATAGCATTCATAACATGTTGAATTCCCTGATCTAAAGTATTTGAGAATTTTTCTTCTTCTATTTTTACAACTTTTTTAATATGTTTTATATTTTTTTCTAACTCAGGATAAGAAGCTTTCATTAAATCTATAATTACATCTATTATTTCAAATAAGAATAATTCTTTTACTCCTAAAAGTCTTCCATGTCTTACTGCTCTTCTTAATATTCTTCTTAAAACATATCCTCTTCCTTCATTTGAAGGGATTACTCCATCATTAACTAAAAATGTTACTGCTCTTGCATGATCAGCTATAACTTTTAATGAAAAATCAATCTTTTCATTTTCTCCATATTTAACTTTTGCTATTTTCTCCATTGTTTGAACTATTGGAAATAATAAATCTGTTTCAAAGTTATTTGATTTCTTTTGTAATACTGCTGTAATTCTTTCTAAACCTGCACCTGTATCTATATTCTTTTTAGGTAATGGTTCTAAACTTCCATCTTCCATTCTATTCCATTCAGTAAATACTAAATTCCAAATTTCAATAAAACGATCATCTGTTCCTTCATCTCCAAGTTTAGAATTTTCATCTCCACCAAATTCAATTCCTAAATCTACATATATTTCTGAACAAGGTCCACAAGAACCTGTAGGTCCTGCAGCCCACCAGTTATCATCTTCTCCTAATCTTACTATTCTTTCTTTAGGAAAATTACATTCTGAAATCCATAATTCTTCAGCTTCATCATCAGTATCAAAAACTGAAACCCATAAATTTTCTTCTTCTATTCCTAAAACTTTAGTTATAAATTCATATGACCAAGAAATAGCTTCTTTTTTAAAATAATCTCCAAATGAAAAATTACCTAGCATTTCAAAGAATGTATGATGTCTTGCTGTTCTTCCAACATTTTCTAAATCATTTGTTCTAATACATTTTTGGAATGTTGTAACTCTTGGTGTTGGAGCTGGTTTTTGTCCTAAAAAGAAAGGCTTAAATGGAACCATTCCTGCCACTGTTAATAATAAAGTTGGATCATCTGGTATTAATGATGCACTTTCAAAATGTTTATGATTTTTGCTTTCAAAAAATTCTATAAATTTACTTCTTACCTCGTTTCCTGTTAACATGTTTCCTCCATAATTTTTTATTTTTAATCTAATTTAAAGTTTTCTCCTAAGTATATCTTCTTTGCTACTTCATTTTTAGAAATTTCTTCAGGAGTTCCACTTACTAATACTTCTCCATTTGCCATAATATAAGCTCTTTCAGTTATTCTTAAAGTTTCTCTAACACTATGGTCTGTTATTAATATTCCTAATCCTCTCTTTTTTAAGTATCTTATTATTTCTTGAATGTCTTCTACTGCTATCGGATCAACACCTGCAAAAGGTTCATCAAGAAGTATAAAATCAGGATCATTTGCAATTGTCCTAGCTATTTCTACTCTTCTTCTTTCTCCACCAGATAAAGAATAACCATATGATTTTGCTACATGAGTTAACTTAAATTCTTCTAATAATTCTTTCACTTTTTTTTCTTGCTCTTCTTTAGAAATATTTTTCATTTCAAGTACAACATAAATATTTTCTTCCACTGTTAAGTTTCTAAAAACTGAAGGCTCTTGAGCCAAATATCCTATTCCTAAATTTGCTCTTTTATACATGGGATAAGATGTTATATCTTTTTCATTGCAATAAACTTTCCCACTATCTGGAGATATTATTCCCGTTATCATATAAAAAGTAGTTGTTTTTCCTGCTCCATTTGGCCCTAAAAGTCCAACAATCTCACCTTTATTAACCTTTAAAGTAACTTCTTTTACAACTTTTCTTTTTTTATAACTTTTACATAAGCCTTGAGCTTCAATACTTATCATAAAGTCCTCCTAATTTGATTTATAATTAACTAATGTTTTACCAAAAGTTTTTACTTTATTAGTTAATTTATTATATATAACCTTGTCTGCTGTACAAATAAGTTCATCATTTTCTAATTTAACATTTCCCTCTATTTCAGCTGTTTTTTTTGTGTCATCTACAATTCCTTTATCCCCTGTTATTACTGTAGTCTTACCGTTTTTTCCTATATTTTCTATTTTTACATTTCCTACTGAATTAAATACTTTTTTATCTAGATATCCTTTAAATTTATCGCCAATTATTATAGTTTCTCCTTTTGAATCCTTTAAAATAATTTCATTATCTTTTTCTCCAAAAGCAATATTTTTATATAAATTTATATAAATCTCATCTGATTTCAATACTTGATTATCTCTTGAAATCACAACTTTTTCTTTCCCTTTAATTTCAGAAATGTCATAGCCTGATTTTTCTTTTTTTAAATAAACTTTTAAATTATTTCCTTTATAACTTGATATTATTTTTTTATTTGTTTGTTTTTCTAAGGAAATTATTTGACCCTTGGCATTTCCTAAAAAATTAAAAACCATATTCTTAAGATTTCCTTGAATTTTATCAGAGCTAAACTTTCCTTCTTTTCCTTCATATTTTTCCAATCCAGAATCTTTTTTTAAATAAATTTCAGGTTCTTGATCAATTTTAATTTCTTTGCTTAGATTATTATACCATAATTCTTTCCCCTTAAGGATAACACCATTATAATTTATTTCAAATGGGCTAAAAATTTCTAATACTCCTGTTTTACTATTGTATCTTCCTTTTTCAAATTTTCCTTGTAAAACATCTTCTCTTGAGTCCGATGATTCTATTATACCATTTTTACTTAAGATCATAACTTTATTACTTGAGGTATATCTTCCTTTATCTGCTTTTAATATTAATCCTTGATTTTCTAAAACAATATCTTCGTTTAATTCTATATAAGTAAAGTTTTTATTAGTTCTAAAAATCTTACTTTGAATTTCTAAATCTTCTTTTTTATTAAAAGCCTTCACTCCTGTATCTGAACTAAGTAAATCTTTTAGTTGATTATATGATAGCTTTTCTGATGTAAATTCCCAATTTTTACCATTATTTCCATAAATATTATTTTCTAAAAAAATATTTTTAGCTGAATCTAATAATACATTATTTGCTTTTAATTCCATTTCCTTAAAATTAATTTCTGCATTTTCAAAATTTGTTATATTTAGTTTTGTATCATCTATTTGCTTAATTGCCTTTATTTTATAACCTAAAGAAGTATAATTCACATCTATTGTCTCTATTTTTGTTGAAACCTCTTTTATCCCTTCTTCTTCCTTATAATAATTAAAATATCCTAAAATTAACACTCCTACTAAGCCTAACAAATATAAAATTTTCTTTTTCATTTTTTCCTCCTAGCTCAATATTTTTTTGAGCTCATTAAATTTAAGCAATGCTTCCATTGGAGTTAAATTATTTATATCCACTTCCTTTACCAACCTTAAAGCTAATTCCTCTTCTTTGGATATTTCACTAACTTCTAATAATTTTTTCTCTTCCTTTTTTTCTGGTTTCATATTTGTATTCAAATTAGTTCCAAACAATATCATCTGTTCTTCTCCTAATTTTCTTTCTACAATATTTTTTCTTTTTTCTAAAACTGATAATATTTTTTTAGAATTTTTAAGTATCTCTTTAGGTAATCCTGCTAATCTGGCAACCTCAATACCGTAAGATTTATCTGCTCCACCTTTCACAATCTCCCTTAAAAATTTTATTTCATCTTTATCTTCTGATACTTCTATCCTATAGTTTTCTGCATTTTCTAATCTTTCTTCTAATTGAGTCAATTCATGATAATGCGTTGCAAATATTGTTTTAGCCTTTATTTTATCATGAATATACTCTGTTATAGCTGTCGCAATGGAAATTCCATCAAAAGTAGAAGTTCCTCTTCCTATTTCATCTAAAATAATAAACGATTTGTTTGTAGCACTATTTAAAATATTTGCTACTTCGCTCATCTCCAACATAAACGTTGATTGCCCTGTCATTAAATCGTCACTTGCCCCAATTCTTGTAAAAATTTTATCTACCAATCCTATTTTTGCATAATCAGCAGGCACATATGATCCTATATGGGCCATTATTATTATTAAAGCAACTTGTTTCATATAAGTTGATTTTCCTGACATATTTGGTCCAGTTAAAATTATTAAATTTTTATTTTTGTTCATAAGAACTTTGTTTTTAACAAATTCTCCTGCAGGAATTAATTTCTCAACAATAGGATGTCTTCCTCCTATTATTTCTAGATTTTTATCTTCACTAATTTCAGGTTTTACATATGAATTTTTTATTGCAACATGAGCTAAATTTGTTGTAACGTCTAGATACGCTAATTTAAAACTTAAATCTTGTAATTCTTCTTTATATTTTTTTATACTACTTGTTATTTCTTTAAATAAATAATATTCTAAACTTTCTATTTTATTTTTAGCATTTAAAACTTTTTCCTCATACTCTTTTAGTTCTGGAATTATATATCTTTCTGCATTTGTTAAAGTTTGCTTTCTTATATAGTATTCTGGAACTAAAGCTATATTAGCTTTTGTTACTTCTAAAAAATATCCAAATACTTTATTATATTTTATTTTTAACCCTTTTATTCCTGTTTTTTCTCTTTCTGAAGCTTCTATTTTTAAAATATAATCTTTCCCATTATTAGAAATATCTCTCAATTCATCTAACTCTTTATTATATCCTGCTTTTATTATCCCCCCTTCTCTTATTGAAAAAGGAGGCTCTTCAACTATAGACTCTTCTACTAAATTATATATACCTATTAATTTTTCTAACTTTATATCTAGAATTTTACTATCATTCAACAGTTTATATAACTCTAAACTACTTAAGATAGATTGTTTCAACGCTATTAAATCCCTACCATTAACAGTTTCAAGTATTAATTTCCCTATAATTCTTTCTATATCATAAATATTTTTTAATTGTTCTCTTATTTCTTCTCTTAATAAAACTTCATCAATAAAAAATCCTATATCTTCTTGTCTTTGCTTTATTTTTTTTATATTAAGTAATGGATTTTTTACTATTTTCTTTAATAATCTACTTCCCATAGAACTTTTACAATAATCCAATACCCAAAGTAACGTTCCATTAGAAGTTTCTCCTTTATAATTAGAAATTATATCTAAGTTTTTTTGAGTAGTTAAATTTAATTCCATTACATTTTCTGAATTTACACATAAAATATTCGTAAAAGGCAATTCTTTTCCTTTTTGTAAATCATTTACATATTTTAATATTATTCCAGAAACTGATATAATTTCATCCTTTCCTTTTATTCCAAAACTATCTAAAGATTTAATTTTAAAATAATCTAATAAATATTTTTTTGAGTTTCTTACTGGTAAAGTTTTGTTAATCTTTATATTTTCCAGCATCCTATAACTTTCAAGATTATCTTTTAATTCATCATAACTTTTTTCATCAGTTATCAATTCTTTTGGAGATATTTTATTAACTTCTCCTAGCACTCTATATATTAAATTTTCTCCCTGAAATTCAGAAACTTTAAATTCTCCAGTCATTATATCAACATAAGAAATTGCTGCTTTTTCATTTTTTAAAATTACACACATTAAATAGTTATTAGTTTTCTCATCTAAATATTCTGTATCAATTATTGTTCCTGGAGTTATTACTCTTACAACTTCTCTTTTTACAATCCCTTTTGCATCTTTAGGATCTTCTGTTTGTTCACAAATAGCTACACTATAACCTTTACTTACTAATTTTGAAATATATGAGGCTACAGAATGATATGGAACTCCTGCTAGAGGAACATCCATTTTTTTATTACGTCTTGTTAATGTTATTCCTAACTCTTTTGATGCTATTTTAGCATCTTCATAAAACATTTCATAAAAATCTCCAAGACGAAAAAGCAGTATACTGTCATTATACTGCTTTTTTATTTCATTATATTGTTTCATAAGAGGAGTCTCTTTAATCATTTATCTTTTGCTCCCTTCTTAATTCTTCTAAAATTCTTATTACTTCTAAATAATTTTCTTCTTTATTTATTCTATTTTTGGCATCTGAAGAACCTCTTATTCCTTTCAAATACCAACAAATATGCTTCCTCATTTCAAAAATAAATTTTCTATTTCCTTGATTATCTTCTTGCGCCATTTTTATATGTTTAATAGCCATACTTATTTTTTCTTCTGGAGTTACTTTGTTTTTAACTTCACCAAATTCTAACATTTCTCTTATTTCTCTAATTAGCCATGGATTTCCACAAATTCCCCTAGCTAACATAACTCCATCAACTTTAGAATAATTTATTCTTTCTACAGCATCTTCTGCAGTAAATATATCCCCGTTTCCTATAACTGGAATATTAACAGCTTCCTTAATTTCTTTTATTTTTGACCAATCAGCTTTACCCGTATACATTTGTTCTCTAGTTCTTCCATGAACTGTTATATGAGTACATCCTATTTCTTCTGCTATTTTAGCAATTTTTATATATTCACTAATTCCTTTATATCCTACTCTTATTTTAACAGAAATAGTTGTTTCTTTCTTTAAATTATCTTTCATAGCCTGTAAAATTTCTTTTATTTTTTCAGGATTTGCAACTAAAGCTGACCCATATCCATTTTTCACTATTTTTGCCATAGGACATCCTGCATTTAAATCTATATGTTTTACCCCTTTGCTTTCTAAATATTTAACACTTTTAATAACTTTTTCAACATCATTTCCAAAAATTTGAACTGATTCTCCCTCTCTTAATCTTAAAAGTTTATTTAAAGTTTTATCATTTAAAGCATCTATAGCATTAACACTAACCATTTCTGTAAAAATCATATCTGGGTTAAATTCACTTAAAATAGATCTAAATGTATAATCTGTTACTCCTGCCATTGGAGCAATAAATATTTTCATTAATTCACATCCTCTTTTTCTTCTTTTAATAACTTATAAAAGTTATTTTACACAATTATCCACAATACAAAATTTTACCATATTTCTTACTATTTTTCAATTATATACAAGGCTTTTCTAAATAAAAAAATAAATTTTAATAAAGTAATTTTTAGATAATTTTTACCTCACTTCCTTTTATTCCAGGAACTGCTGGACTAACTTCTAAACTTCTTATTATTCTTACTTTTAATTCCTCTAAATGAGTAATTATTCCTACCTTTAATTTTTCTTCACTGTTTATATTCTCTAAAGACTCAATAACTTTATCTAATAATTTTTCATCCAATGTTCCAAAACCTTCATCTAAGAAAAAAAACTCAAGTTGTACTTTCCCTTTAAGTTGCATCTGATTTGAAAGAGCTAAAGCAAGGCATAAAGAAACTATAAAGGTTTCTCCACCTGATAAAGTAGAACATCTTCTTTGAGACCCTTCGTTAAAATAATCTATAACAAAAAAATCACATTCTTCATCAGATATAAGCTGATATCTTCCATTTGTTATTCTTTTTAATCTCTGAGAAGCCTGATAAACAATACTTTTTAGTTTTTTCACAGATAAAAATTCTACAAAAGCTCTTCCTTTTAATTTTTTACCAAGTTCTTCTGCTATTTCATATTGTTTTTCAGCATTATTTTTTAATTTAATTATTTCTTCTAGTTCTTTTAAAAGTTTATGTTTTCCTTTAATATCTTTCTCCAAAGTTGAAATCTCTATTTTTAATAACTCATTTTTATCTTTTAATTCTTTATTTTTTAATTCTAAATTTTCCCATTTTTCAATACTTTGATTTCTACCTGCTATTGATTTTTCTGTTTCTTCTAATAAGGTTATTATTCTTAAAAATTCTTTTTCATAATAATTTATTTTATTTTCAATTTCTTTATATTTTTCATCATTTAATATACTTTTTTCTATTTCTTCTTTATTTTTAAATACAGAATTCTCTATATTTTCATTTAGTTTAGTACTTTTTATATGTATATCCTCAATAATAAGATTTAATTCTGTTTCTTCTTTTATTAATAACTGATTTATTTTTTCTTGATTTTTAATTTTTTCTTTTAAAATATCATAATTTTCTAATACTTTTTTATCTGTAATTTCAATACTATTTTGTAATTTATAAATCCTATCTTGATTTTCTTCTAGTTTTTTCTTTTTTTCTTCTAAGAAATCTATAGATTCTTTAGATAAATCTTCGTACTCA
>Ga0193963_1001189_pt1 | contig 13176 bp, 16 predicted proteins | sample FB_6_MG_FD_140359 | JGI IMG/M metagenome (GOLD analysis project Ga0193963, IMG submission 140359) | Microbial mat bacterial communities from the Broadkill River, Lewes, Delaware, United States - FB_6_MG | ecosystem: Environmental > Aquatic > Freshwater > River > Microbial mats | place: USA...
AAACAGTATCTTTTGGAAGAGTTTCCATTATATTGTGCTGAGTATCTTTAAAACAAACTTCTCTCTTAAAATCTATATCTTCTTTTACAACACAGTCATCAAATGAATACATCATTTTTGTATCTCTATACCCACCACTAGGAAGACAAAAAATATTTGAAGGCTCCTCTTTAGGTCGAAGAAGGATATCATACTTCAATATCTCATGTTTCCCATAACCATCATCTAAAAAAACTAGTTTACACCCTAACTCTTTTGCTTTAATAATAGCTTGGGTTCTATTTTCAGATACGATCACTGTAGCAGTTCGAAGAGATTTAGCTAAAAGCATCGCCTCATCACCACTTGTTTTTACATCTTCTAAAATATCACCTCTTAAAGAGATAACAAAAAGCCCTTGTGATTCTCTTCCATATCCTCGTAAAACAATTGCTACATCATCTTTTTGTTTTGCTAAAGCAATAGTTACAGGCGTTTTGCCAGTTCCACCTACGAGAAGATTTCCTATACTAATAACAGGTATTCCATGATAAATAGGTTTTTTAGATACTCTTTTGAAAGTGGTGATGATGCAGTAAAGTAAAGTAAGAGGTAAAAACAAAAGACTGATCAGTCTTTGAAAAAAATTTGGAAAGAACAGATACTGTTCTATCCATTGTACTAAAAAGCTTTTTATACTCTTTAGATCCATTGTTTTGCTATTTTTTTAATATTATTACATACATATAAAACATCATCATCACTCATCGAAGGATAAATAGGTAAAGATAATATTTGCCCATAAGTTGTTAAAGCATTTCCATAAGTTGTGATTTTTAATTTATATTTCTTTTTATAATATGTTAAAAGATGTAGAGGGATATAGTGCAACCCTGTTGATACACCTTGCTCTTTTAATGCTCTTGCAAATCCATCTCTGTTTTTAGTAACTTTGATGATATATTGACTAAAAATATGCTCTTCATCAAACTCAGGAAGTGAGATATGTTTTAAATCAGTTAGCTCTTTATTGTAGATAGCCGCTATCTCTTGTCTTCTTTCACAAAAACTATTTGTTTTATAAAATTGTGCAAGGTTAAAAGCTGCTTCTAATTCTGTCATATCATATTTATACCCAATATCAACAACATCATAAATATAGTCTATATTCCCAAACTCATCAAAACTACTATTTATAGCATGTGTTCGTAAAAGTTTCGCTCTATTTGCTAAGTCTTCACTTTCTGTTACAATATATCCACCTCTACTAATTGCTGTTTTACTATTAGAATAGTTTGTAGAAAAAATTGTCATATCAGCTTCTAAAGAACCTACCATCTCATCTTTATACAAAGCACCTAAAGCACTTGTAGCATCTTCGATTACTAAAAGGTCATATTTTTTTGCTATTGCATAAATTTTATCCAAATCAGGAATACCTCCTGCTACAAATGTCACCATCAATGCTCTTAACTTTTTAGAATTATTTTCTTCTAAATACTCTTCTAATTTATTGATATCTATATTAAACCCATTTTCTTCTATATCGATAAATATAGGTTCAGCATCAAAGTGTCTTACTGTTTCTGGAATATTTACAAAAGAGTTAACACTCATAAGAACTTTATCGGCTCTTTTTAATTCCATTGCACTTAAAGCCAGATGCAATGCACTTGTTGCATTGTTTGTAGCAATTGTATAAGTTCCCCCTACAAAATCTCCAATCTCTTTTTCTAGCTCTTCTACTTTGCTAACTGAAAGTGACTCTTGGTTTAATACAGAGGTAACAGCATCTATCTCTTCTTGGTCTATTGTTGATTTGAAAAAAGGTATTGTTCTTTCATTTTTTATAGTTTTTATCATCTAGTTTCCTTTTTTATGAAAAGTTTATTGTTGCAATTGTAGGTAGTTTTGATTTAAAAGCATTTGCTTTTACACGATACTCAATCATATCGATTAACTCTTCATCTATTTTTTGCTCTATTAGTTCATTTTTTGTTTTGTTCTCATCGATTAGTTTTTTCAATACATTGTCCATCGTTTCATAAGAATATCCTAAGTCATCTTCATCACTTTGACCTTCCCACAAATCAGCACTTGGTTTTTTATTGATAATTGCATCAGTTATACCAAGGTACCGAGCAAATTCAAAAGCATCAGATTTGTACAATTGTCCTATAGGATTGATAGCACACGCTGTATCCCCAAAAAGAGTACCATAGCCTAAAAGAATTTCAGACTTATTACTTGTACCCACTACGATTGCATTATGTTTTGCACTAATATCATAGAGTACAGACATTCTCATTCTTGCACTAAAATTACCAACTCTTAAAGGCGTTGCATCTTGAACACTATCAAAATATCCTCGAACCATTGGTGCAATTTCTACAATCTCATACGACATATCAAACTTCTCACAAAGTTCTTTGGCATCAGAGATACTAGCATCACTTGATAAATGAGATGGCATAAAAACACCATGAAAATTTTCTTGAAACGCTTCTTTACATAATACAGAAACAATAGCAGAATCAAGCCCACCACTGATACCAACTACAACTTTACTTACACCTATTTTAGAAACTTCATCTTGCAAAAAAGTTATCATTTGCGACTTAATACTCTTCCAATTCATTAGTATCCTTTAAGTTTGGCTAATTATAACAAATTTAAGGTTAAGTTTGATTTTCAATCTCAAAATTAATCTTTTTTTCTATTCTATAATTTATCAATGTAATTTAATAGTAATTTACTTATAATAGGATTACTATTATAAAAACGGAGCATATATGCAAAAGATGATCGATATTGAAGGTGAACAAGTATCCCTAGAGGAACTTATAGAAGTTTTTAAACATAATAAAAACAACAACACAAGTATTAACAAAGCTATAGAAAAAAGACAAGATGAACAAGCACTCAAGCCATATCAAGCAGAACTTATAAAACTCCAACAACATCTAGAAAAAAATGATCAAAAGATGATTATACTTTTTGAGGGTCGTGATGCTGCTGGTAAGGGTGGAACTATAAGAAGAGTTACACGATATATGGATGAAAAGCATTATAGAGTAGTAGCCTTGGGTAAACCAACTCAAGAGCAAAGATCACAATGGTTCTACCAAAAATATATTCAACATTTTCCACGAGGTGGAGAGATAGTTTTGTTTGATCGAAGCTGGTACAATCGAGCTATGGTAGAATCTGTATTTAACTTTTGTACAAAAAAAGAATATGATGACTTTATGAAAAGTGTTACAGGGTTTGAAGAGGACCTCACACAACAAGGAACAATTCTTGTTAAACTCTATTATAGTGTTACAAAAGAGGAGCAAGCTAGACGATTTGAAAGACGAAAAAACGATCCTTTAAGACAATGGAAACTAAGTGAAATCGATCTACAAGCACAAGAGAGATGGGATGATTTTACCAATACAAAATATCATATGATTAAACAAACACACACTCACAATGCCCCGTGGACAGTTATCCGTTCAGATATCAAACAAAAAGCAAGACTAGAGTCACTCAAAGTCATTTTAAATTCAGTTGACTATGAAAATAGAGAGTCTTCTCTTGATTTTACACTTGATTCTGATATTGTTATCTCAGGAGCAAGAGAGATAGAGATCATGGATGCTCAAAGATCACTCAATGGGAAATTTACAAGCTAAGAGAGTTTTCTCTTAGTTGAATTTTTAGTCAAAATTGACTAGCTATTTACTTTTCTATTTATCTATGTAGTTGGGTGATTATTTATTTCAAGTACCGTATATCCAAATGCTATTACTATTGCTAGTGCAGCTATTATTAATGTCCATTCCATCATAAATCCTCCAATTGATCCATCTTATTATAAGCTTTTTTATTTACCATCATAATAAGTATTGCATTAAAAACTATTAAACACAATGTTATTATAACTAAAGTTTCATCAGAAGTGTTATAATTTGCAGCCAACCAACCAGCCATAGAAACTAAAACAGCTGACAATATTCCAAACACTACTTTAAGCCAACCTATTTGTTCTTTTATTTTTTCATTTTTACTCATAAATGATTATATATTAAATAATATTAAAATGATATGAGGAAAATATTGACTAGCTATTTACTTTTCTATTTAAAGTTTTTTCTACTGCTTCCACTTTTGTTTTCAAACGATTTTCACAGTTTTTTCGTATATCAAATTTAAGTGAACTATACACTCTATCACAATCTTCAAGTTGCTCATAAGCTAACTCAACGATACCTAGTGCTTCTTTCATACTTTTTGCTTCTATAATCGTACCCATAGCTGTCAACTGATAAGACACACCGCTTTTATCGATAGCATCGATTATTTTGCTCACCTCTTTTGAAACAGAAGAGCCCTCTCTTCCATCTGCTGAAGTTGGGAACATTGCAAACTCTAATAATACACTTGTCAAACCATACTCCTTTTAAATAACAACTACTGTAACTGTAAAGCTACTAGTTTATTTACTACTTGTGGATTTGCTTTTCCACCTGTAGCTTTTAGTGTTTGCCCTACAAAGAAACCTAAAAGCTTATTGTTTCCAGCTTTAAATTTTGCTACATTGTCTGGATTTTTAACGATGATTTCATCTATGATTGGTAAAATAATATCAGGATCAGATATCTGTACTAAACCTTTATCTTCAACAATTCTACTAGGATCATCTCCTGATTTTACCATCTCTTCAAATACTTGTTTTGCTATTTTAGAAGAGATAGTTTTTTCATCAAGCATTTTTACAAGCTGTGCTATTTGTATTGCTGTAAATTTTAACTCATTTATCTCTTTTTCTTTTAACTCTTTTGCAACATCATTTGCAACCATATTTGCTAGTGCAACGGGGCTATTGAGTTCAGTTAACGCTTCTTCATAAAACGATGATAGTTTTTCATCTCGAGCCAAAATATTAGATAGTTCATTATTTAGTTTCAACTCTTTTGTGTACTTGTCAAATAAAGCTTGTTGAGTATCATTCATAGCTTCAACTTCACCTTTTATTTGCACTTTGTTAGCTTGTTTTTTAGTCTCTACTTGTACTTTTGGTTTGTCACTAGCTTTTTTACCCCAAGAGTCTTTTAATCCTACGATTTTATTAAATACTGGTTTTTCGGTTGTGTAATCAATAGGATCAGCGTAGAAATAACCTTGTCTCTCAAACTGGAATCTTTCATCTATTTTCTCACTTACAATAGCAGGTTCTATTAAAGCATTTTTGATAACAGTTAATGAGTTAGAATTTAAATCTTCCATTCCTTCAGGTGCTTCGCTTGCATATAATCTATCATATACTCTTACTTCAGCTTTGATAGCTTGTGCTGCACTTACCCACTGGATTGCACTTTTTACTTTGATACCACTAGTATCAGACCCACTTTTAGAATCTGCATTGTACTCTACTTTTAGCTCTACTACTTTTCCATTTTCATCTTTGATAACTTCTTTACAAGTGATGATATATCCATGTCTTAGTCTTACAGGTTGTGTAGGTGTAAGTCTAAAGTATCCTTTTGGAGGATTTTCACAAAAGTCATCTCTTTCTATATATAGTTCATTTGAGAAAGGAATATCTCTAGAACCCTCTTTAGGAACATCATGTGGATAATATGGAGCATCGATTACTTCACTACCTTCATAGTTCACGATTGTTACCTTTAAAGGGTCAAGTACCGCTAAAACTCTAGGAACTTTAGTGTTTAAATCATCTCTGATACAAAACTCTAGTTGTGCTACATCTACCATAGAGTTTGCTTTTGCAACACCTATTTGGTCACAAAAGTTTAAAATAGATTCTTTTGTATATCCTCTTCTTTTGTACCCAGCAATTGTAGGCATTCGAGGATCATCCCAACCACTTACAACACCCTCTTCCACTAACTCTAAAAGTTTTCTCTTACTCATCACGGTATAGTTAATACCAAGTCTTGCAAATTCATGTTGGTATGGTCTAGGTAGTTCTAAACCTAAAGTATCTAATACCCAGTTGTAAATATCTCTATTGTTTTCAAACTCTAGTGTACAAATTGAGTGAGAAACTCCCTCAATATAATCAGACAAACAATGAGCAAAATCATACATAGGATAGATACACCACTCATCACCAGTTCTAAAGTGATGTGCATGTCTGATTCTGTAAAGTAATGGATCTCTCATTTTCATATTAGCAGCACCCATATCAATTTTTGCTCTTAATACATGCTCTCCATCTTTGAATTCGCCATTTTTCATTTTTTCAAAAAGCGCTAGGTTTTCTTCTATAGAACGAGAAGCATATTGACTTCGTTTACCCTCTTGAGTAACTGTACCTCTAAGCTCTCGCATCTCTTCTTCATCTACACTATCTACATAAGCTTTACCCATTTTGATAAGCTGTACTGCATACTCATGAATCTTAGAGAAATAATCAGATGTAAAATATACATTTTCACCCCAATCGAAACCTAGCCATTGTACTGCGTCTTTGAGGGCTTCTACATATTTTGTATCTTCTTTAGTTGGATTTGTATCATCCATTCTTAGATTACAGTGCCCCTTATAATCACTTGCAATTCCAAAATTTATGCAAATAGACTTAGCATGTCCGATATGTGGAAAACCGTTTGGTTCTGGGGGAAATCTTGTGATAACCTCATTATATTTTCCTGATTTTAAGTCCTCTTCTACTATTGACCGTAAAAAATCTTTGCTTTCACTCATCTATTAAACCTTTTTTAGAAACTTTTTATTTTGATTTTACAACTTATTTAAGGTGTGCATTTTATCAAATTTGTGCTTATAGCATCTTATATTTTATTATGTTTTGCGATGAATTCAACTGCTTCATTTATATCATCTGTGATAATATATAAACTCAAATCTTCTTTACTAATATATTCATGTTCAAGCATCACTTTAAAAAACTTTTCCAATGGTTTGTAAAACTCTTTGCCAAAAAGTACTATAGGAAAAGCACCCATTCTTTTTGTTTGCACCAAACATAAAGCTTCTGAGAGTTCATCTAAAGTTCCAAAACCTCCTGGCATAGCCACAAAAGCAACAGAGTGTTTGATAAATGTCACTTTTCTAGTAAAAAAATATTTGAAGTTAAGGGAATGTTGAACAAATTTATTTACCTTTTGTTCTTCTGGAAGTTTTATATTTAGACCAACCGATATTTTTGCACCTTTATTTCCAGCTTCCATAATACCACCGCCACCTCCTGTTACAATAGCAAAGCCTTTTTTTGATAATTTTTGCGAAAGCTCAACAGTTTGTTTATAGTAATTATTTTTTCGTGGTGTTCTTGCACTTCCAAAAATCGACACAGCAGGGGGAAGTGATGCGAACTCTTCATGTGCATCTGTAAAATCACTTATGATTCTAAATATTCTCCATATATCTTTCTCTTTGTTGTGATTGTCTAAAAAACTTTTTTCTATATCTTTCATAAATGGCTCCTAGATTTTTGTAAGTTTAACTCTTTTTTCTTTAAAGCATCATCATAAAAATCATTGTATTTAAAGGACTCAAATATATTTTTAACAAAATTCAGAAACCTTTTAGCTTAAAAAATGGATATTTAGTTTATAATTTTATTACAGAATATGAGAAAAAAGAACCTTGAATTCCTATTTTTAATTTTCTTATTCTAAATATTACTACGGAAAAAATACAATGAAAAAAGACTCTATGATATTTATGTTGAGATCACATGGTGTTACAGAAGAACATATAACTGCTTTTTCTTTAAAGCTAAGAGATAAAAGTTTTACAGTTGATGATTGTGATAAACTTTTAGTAAAACTAGGTTATGAAAAACTATTTACCATTGAAGATGAAACAGTACACAAAACTGATGATGAATTAGATGATAATCTTTACGAAGATGAGATAGATGATTTTGATGATGATTCTTACTCAGACCATGAATTATTTCATAAAAAACCTACTTTTATTGACTAATAGCTAATTTTTACAATTAGCTATTTTTATATGTTTTTAGTATACTTCTACTTGTAAATGAAGGACAAAATATATGAATATAAATAAAGAATTTATCAAACTTATCGCACACAATAATACACTCAATAAAACACAATGTAAAATCTTAAATATCGATTTTCCTATACCTGAAAACTTTATAGAAGAGCTACTACAAAAAGAGATCTGTGAACATGATGTAAATAGACTAATACTTTTAAAAGGCATTGTTGCGGTAAAAGCACAAGAACAGATTGTCAAAAACTATATGCAAATACTAGAGTTTAAAAAAAACAAGATAAAAAAAACATCAATACAAACACCTGTAACAACCACACAAAATACAAATAATCAAGAAAATACAAATGTAAGTATATATTGTGATGGTGCTTGTTCAGGGAACCCTGGAAAATCAGGAAGTGGACTAGCTTTATATAAAAACAATGAAAAACCAGTTTTATACTACGGAAACTATGAGCCAAATGGCACGAATAATACAGCCGAACTCAAAGCACTTTATAAAGCACTTTTATTAGCATCTGAGATAAAAACTCATGAAAAAGTGATGATACTTTCAGATTCAAAGTATAGTATAGACTGTATCTCAACTTGGGCATACGGATGGAAAAGAAATGGCTGGACTAAAAAAGGTGGAGAGATAAAAAACTTAGACCTCATCAAAAATACACATAATCTTTACGAACAAATAAAAAATAAAATCACCATCAAACATGTCAAAGGACACGCGGGGATAGAAGGAAATGAACTAGCCGATCGTATGGCACTTCATGCTATAAAAGCTCAAAATGATGAGTTTGAGGTGTATGATTATGTGAGTGTGGATAGTGTTTTGTAAACTAAGTTTTTAAGAATGGTATTCTTTTAAAAGAGTTCTTAGTTCATTATCTGATAAATTCTCTTTTTGAGTTTTAGAAAAAATAGAAACCAAAACTATTTTTTCTTTTAATTGTTGATAAATAATAATTCTAAAACCTCCACTTTTACCTGTAGGTATTGAAGAATTTTTGACTTTTTTTTTATAAAGGTTATATCCCAATGAAACACCTACTTCATGCTTCGATTCTATTTCATTAACTGCTTGCTTTAAATCAAATTTTAATAGTTTGAATTTTTTTGATAAACCTTTTGCTTCTCGTAAAAAGTTGTTACTATATTCAATCATCCAATTGATCCCACAACTTATCTATCGCATGAGTATTTCCTTTTTTGATATCTTGTAAACCAGTGTCTACAGAGGTCAAAAACTCTTGTGATTCTACTTTTTTGAGAGCTTCACTCATAACTTCATATTCATTTTTTGAAACTAAAACTGCTTCTACTTTATTGTTTTTTAAAATAGCAAGCTTTTCTACTGTGTTATTTTTTATTTGAGATAGATACGAACCAAACTTTTTTGCAAAATCTGATGAGGGTATAAGTTCATTTGTTGAATATGACACCATTTAAAATCCTTAATATATACCGTAATATTTTACGGAAATTATATCATAAAAAAGTTTTTTTGTAAAATAAATTATCTAAAGGTATTTTTATATCCTTAGTTGTCTAGTCTTATACTGTAAAATAGCACCATTATCATCTGCTATATAAATATGTCCATCATTATCAAAACATATACCCTCTTGGGCTGATTTGTCTAGTTTTATTTTTTTGATTGTTTTATTCTTTTTGATATCGTATTTTATGAGTAAGTTTTTTTTGTCACTTGTCATATACAAGTATCCATCGTGAAAAGTCATCCCTGCTATGTCGATATAGCCATGGTTATAAACCTCTTTTATTTTTGTTTTTTTCTTTTTTAGTGAGCCTACTCTTAATATCACCGAAGCATTCTCTTTGAGCTTTTTGTCATAAGTTTTTTTTGATTGGTTTGATACATAGATATCTCCGTTTTCATCTATAGCGATAGCTTCTAGTCCTGTTTTTTTAGACTTTTTGAGTATCTCTACACCATCAAATTTTCTTTTGATTTTTACTTCACGCTCTAATTCTAAACTTGCTCGATTTAAGATAAGAATAGATTCTTTTCCCTCAACTGCAACTAAAAGCTTATCATTTTTTGTATCGTATGTGATACCTTCCAAGTCATACTTTCCTAAAAAAAACTTTCTTTTGATATCACCTTTTGGGGTAAGTTTATATATCCAACCTTCATCGTTTACAACTATGAGCATATCTGTTTTTGCTATATATACGATACCTGAAGCTTCTGGAATTTTTGCTATTGTTTTAGCGTTTAGGTTTAGACTAGAAATTAGAAATAGTGTGAATAATATTTTTTGGATCATTGTGTGTACTTTCTATAATAAATTTAGTCAAATTATATCTAAATAATTTTATAGAAAGTAACTATTTTTATAAAAAAGTTATTTTAGATTTGAAAGTTTCTTTTCGCTTCTTCCTCTTTTTTATCATTCCATTCAAAGATGAAACACATAGGAAGTTGGTCTCTTTTTCCTAAATACTTAGCTGTAATAAAAGCAGAAATCATAATAGACAATATAGCCACAACTGAAGCAACAGCCAATGATGAAACACCACTTAATCCTTGCCCAACAGTACATCCAATAGCTAAAACTCCACCAACACCCATTAAAGCACCACCTATCATATTGTATTTTATTTTACTATGTTGTAAGTTTGCTGTACACCCAAAACTGTATTTTTTGTTAAATTTTGACATAATAAAAGCACCACTTAAAACTCCAAGGATAATGCTTACTCCAAATGACAATTCAGTCACTTGATAATAAGTAAAAAATTCTAAAGTTTGTGCTGTAGGATACACAAAACTCATACTAGCAACTGCAATCTCTTTTTCCATACTATCAGCACCAACAACACCTGTGATATACCAACCTATAGCTACTAAAAGTCCAACTACAACCCCATCTCTTAAAGATAAAATTCTTTTGAAACTTTTTGTTAAAATCCATAAAAAAATAGCAAGTGGTATTAGTACTACAAATATATTTAGTTGTTCATTTGAAAGGTATGCTGATACAGATAAAAGTGTTTCATTTTTTGTAAATATACTTATATATTCACTCAAAAAACCTCTTGTTGTAGCATACGCAAAAATTCCTATGAAAATAAGAGTCACTAATGAATATGGATCACCTTGAGCGAACTTTACAAGATGTCTACTACTACACCCATCTGCTATCATCATCCCTATTCCAAATAACGCACCACCTATAATAATCGTAAAATAATTTATATCATCTTTAAAATAGTTTGATTGTGTTAGGTCTATCTCATTTATGTTTGCAACAAAATATGTAGAAACTATTGCTACAATTATTGCCATCACTACTGATGCGGCTCTTTTAGTAGAGTTTGTTAATATATAATCTTTAATTGATCCACTAAAACAAAATTGATTTTTTTGTGCTATCATTCCAAACAATGCACCTAATATAAATGCTGATAAATATACTATCTCGAATACTTCATAATTTTCTAAATCGAACATCTCTTTCCTTTTTATAATTTTGTGATTATATCAAATATTTTATTCTATGTCAACTAATTCACTTAATTTACTAGAGATTAAATTCACTTAATAAAAATATAAATTAAGTTTGAGTTAAACTTGGTTTATGTTATTCTTTCAAAACTATATTTAAAAAAGAGAAACAAATGAAAAAAAATGTAACTATCCCTATTCTTCTAAAGAATCCCAAAATATTACTTATTGGTGGAGGAAATATTGCTTTACAAAAAGCAAGTGTACTGCATCACAACAATATTGATTTTGCAATTATATCAGAAACTGTAAATAAAAAAATAACAAAAAAAACAAAAGATATAACTTTAAAAACTTTTAAACTCAAAGATATAAAAGATCATTATATTATTATAGATGCTACAGGTGTTCCATCCGTTGCAAAAAAACTTTTAAAGTACAAAAAAAAGCATAGTATATTACTCAACATTGTTGATGTACCAGAATATTGTGACTTCTATTTTATGGCACTTACAAAAAATAAACCACTTCAAATAGCAGTTTCAAGCAACGGGGCTTCACCCACAGCTGCACAATTTTTTAGAGATGAGTGTGAAAAACTCATCCCTAAAGATATCAGTAAATACCTAAGAAAAAAGCATAAACAAAGAGAAGCTGGAATCATCAAAATCAAGCAAACAAAAAAAGAATTAGAGAAAAGAAAGAGATCATTACTCTAGTTCTCTACTAGAGTATACCTAATTAAATAGGTAGAGTTACTTGACATTAATCTCTCTTTCTGTTATAATTTCTTCAACAATTTGGCAAAAGGTCAAATTCAAAGGAAAATAAGATGAAAGAAAAAGCTTATCGGTCGTTAGTAAAAACTATCTCATGGAGAGTTTTAGGTACTATTGATACTATAGTTATATCTTATTTAATAACTGGTAGTTTAGCGATGGCAGCATCGATTGGATCTATTGAAGTTGTAACAAAAATGATTTTATACTATTTTCATGAAAGAGGATGGGATAAGCTAAACTTTGGAAGAACACAAGAACCAGATTATCAAATATAGGAAAAAATATGACAAATACAATAGAAGAATTAAACACAAAATTTAAAAGCTCAAACCCACAAGATGTACTAGAGTTTCTTTTAAATGACAAAACAAAAATCGTTGCACTCTCTTCTAGCTTCGGAGCAGAAGATCAAGTGTTAACTCACATGATGCTGATGCACGATAAAAATGCCAATATTTTTACACTAGATACTGGTCGGCTTCCATATGAGACTTATGATGTTATGGATTCAACAAATTTAAAATATGGAATAAAAGTAGATGTTTTTTTCCCAAAAAATGAAAAAGTTGAAGAGTTATATAAAACACAAGGTATCAATGGATTTTATGAGTCAATTGAAAAAAGAAAAAACTGTTGTTTTACAAGAAAAATCGAGCCTTTACAAAGAGCTCTAAAAGATGTAGATATTTGGGTGACTGGTTTGCGTGCATCACAAAGTGTGACACGAGAAGATATGCCACTATTTGAATATGATGAAACATTTAAAGTGATTAAAGTAAACCCACTTATTGAGTTTAGTGAAGAAGATGTTTGGGATTATATAAAAGATAATAGTGTTCCATACAATAAACTACACAAACAAGGGTATCCAAGTATTGGATGTGCACCCTGTACACGGCCAGTGAAAGCTGGCGAAGATATTAGAAGTGGTAGATGGTGGTGGGAAAA
>Ga0193963_1001190_pt1 | contig 13174 bp, 14 predicted proteins | sample FB_6_MG_FD_140359 | JGI IMG/M metagenome (GOLD analysis project Ga0193963, IMG submission 140359) | Microbial mat bacterial communities from the Broadkill River, Lewes, Delaware, United States - FB_6_MG | ecosystem: Environmental > Aquatic > Freshwater > River > Microbial mats | place: USA...
AAAAATAGTTTAAATCAAAATGATGAAATTGGAAGATGGGGTGGAGAAGAATTTTTAATAATCTGTAAAAATACAAGTGAAAAAGAAGCTTATATAATTGCAAGTAGACTAAAAAAAGCAATCGAAGATCATGATTTCAAAATTAGAAAAATTACTGCATCTTTTGGGGTTAGTGAAGCTAGTAAAAATTTAGATATTAAAAATATTTTAGCAAAAGCAGATGATGCTCTTTATAAAGCTAAACAGCAAGGAAGAAACCAAGTAGTGACTGCTTCAAGCTTATAGTAATTAATTTAAACTCATTAAATAAGTTTTTAATTTCATCATATCTTCAGTAGGATATTGATTCTCAGCACTTCCTCTTGTAGCTTTAACAAAAAAGTCTTTTGAAGAGTCATTAAATCCAAAATTTGTATTTGTAATTACTACTTCATAATTTTGTTTTATTGATTCACTTGTTGTTTTTTCAACATTTGCAACTGAATCGCTAGCTATAAATTCTTCTTTTTGAATTTCTTTTAATTTTGCATCTTGATTTAATTGTGAACTAGTATTAATTGCTTGTACTTGTTGTGCTTGTAGAAGTTTGTTATCACTAAACTGATCGATATTTGCTACTAAACCGTATTCCATACTAAGCTCCTTTTTCTAATTAATCATTTATATAGCATATTATACATTATTTTTAAATATTTTGTCAAAAAAATTATATTATTAAGTTTTTTTTGATATTATTAGCCATCAATTTTCAAAAAATGAAGGAGTCCTTATTGGAATATAATTCCCCGAGGTGTATATTAATTAAAAGTGAGAATAAATGGAAATTTTAATCTTACTATTTGTTGCAGTTATTGGAGTATCTTTTTTATGTTCTGTTCTAGAATCAATTTTACTTTCTACAAATCTATCTTATATATCTGTACTTGAAAAGAATGATCAAGGCGCAGGACAATTACTAAAAAAATTAAAAACTGATATTGATGTATCAATTGCTTCAATTTTAATATTAAATACAATCGCAAACACTTTAGGTGCTACTGCTATTGGAGTTCAAGCGCAAAATGTATTTGAAGGTGATAAAACACTAGTAATGGTGGTTTCAATTATCTTGACATTTATGATTTTATTTTTTGCAGAAATTATTCCAAAAACAATTGGAGCAGTTTACTGGAAACAATTAGCACCACTTGCAGCAAGAATCATTAATATATTTATATTTATTACATATCCAATTATTATAATTACGCAATTTGTAACAAGAAAAATTGGATCAGATAATAGTGACACAATTTCGAGAGAAGAATTAATTCACTCTACTTTATTAAGTGAAGAAGAAGGTGTTATTGGAGATTTAGAATCTGATATTATCGAAAATACACTTACTTTAAATAATATGAAAGTAAGAGAGATATTAACTCCAAGATCTGTAATGTATGCAATTGATAAAAATACACCTATTAAGGATGTTATTGAAGATAAGAGAACTTTCAAGTTTTCTAGAGTTCCAGTTTTTGAAGGAACAATTGATAATATAATTGGGATTGTTTTAACAAAGCAGTTATTTAAGCAAGCGCTAATAGATCAAAGTGTTTCTGTTGGTTCTATTATGAAAGATGTAATTCCCTTAAATGAGAATATACCTGTATCAAAAGCTCTTAATATGTTTATTCAGAAAAAAGAACATATGTTTATAGTTTATGATTCTTATGATCAAACAGAAGGTATTGTTACACTTGAAGATTGTATTGAAACATTACTTGGTTTAGAAATCATGGATGAATCAGATACAACAGCAGATATGAGAAGACTTGCTTTAAATAAAATGAAAGCAAAAAGAAAAGAAAAAGAAAGAGGAATTTAAATGAGTTTAAAAAACACGATTATTAGTATTTTTATTGTATTTGTAGTTGCACTTATGTTAAGTGGAGAAGAAGAAACAAAAGGTGCTCCTTGGGGATATAATGAAGACTTAGGACCAAAAGAGTGGGCAAATCTTGATGATAAATATAGAATGTGTGAAGATGGATTAAATCAATCTCCAATCAATATTACAAATACTATTGATGCTGTATTAAATCCTTTAACATTTGAAGGTAATGCAAAAGCTAGTACATTTGAAAATAATGGTCATTCGGTTAAAGTTAGTTTTTCAGGTTCAAGTTCATTAAATATTGATAATGAAAAATACTATTTAAAACAAATACATTTTCATACACCAAGTGAAAATCAAATCAATGGAAAATCATTTCCAATGGAAGGACATTTAGTTCATTCAAATAACGCTGGAAATCTTGCAGTTGTTGGTGTTATGTTTGAAGTTGGTGCTGATAATATGGTTATAAATAAATTATTAAGAAATTTACCTGAAAATAAAGATGATAAAAATACTCTTAAATCAGAAATATTAGGATATGACTTATTACCAGAAATTAAAGATTACTATAGATTTAGTGGTTCATTAACAACTCCTCCTTGTACAGAAGGTGTTAAATGGTTTATATTAAAAGATACAGTTTCTATTTCAAAAAGTCAATTAGCTGACTTTGATGCTGTTATGCCTACAAATAATAGACCTATTCAAGATATTAATTCTAGATTAATCTTAGACTAACAAAAACAAAAATATATACAGATTTAATCTGTATATATTCCTTCAAAAAAGAACTTAATACACAATTATCTTACTATTTTTATGTTATAATCTTTTTAATTATAAATTAAAATAGGAGAATATATGAGTTTACTATCTTTCGCAATTGATGCAGGTAAAAAATTACTTGGATTAGGAAATGATGAAGAAAATATCAAAAAAGAAATTGAAGAAAACAGTTCAACAATGCCAATTGATGGACTTGCTGTTAAAATAGATGGTGATACAATTGTATTATCAGGAGATGCAGATGCCAATTCAAAAGCAAAAGCTGCTTTAATTGCTGGAAATATCAAAGGAATTAAAGAAGTAACTTTTGAAGGTGCTAATCCTGAAGACCAATATTATGAAATTAAGTCAGGTGATAACTTATCAAAAATATCAAAACAATTCTATGGAAGTTCAAACCATTATAATGCAATTTTTGAAGCAAATAAAGAAGTTATTAAAGATATGAACTTGATCTACCCTGGTCAAATGATTAGAATCCCAAAAATATAATAAAGGCTTAAAATGAATATTTTAGACACAATATTAAAAAATGGTTTAGATGAAAATATATTAGGTGCAATTTCTGCAAAAACAGGAATTGATACAAATTCAATTCAAGATATCGTTTCTCAAGTAGCACCACAATTAGTTGATGGTGCAAAACAAAACTTAGCAAGTACAAATGATTCTTCAAATTTAATTGATATGATTTCTAATACTGATTTAGATTCATTAAAAAATAATCCAGAAGCAATTGATAGTTCTGATAATAGTAATATGTTAGGAGAACTATTCTCTTCACTTAATACAAATGAAGGTGATGTTGCAAATGAGTTAAGTGCAAAAAGTGGAGTTGATTCTTCATCAATTGCTTCACTTTTACCAATGTTAGCGCCACTTGTAATGGGAGCTTTAAACCAAAAAACTAATTTAAGCTCTACTGATACATCTAACACAAACGATATTACATCAATGCTTACAAACTTTATTGACCAAGACAATGATGGTTCTGTAGTAGATGATTTAATGGGAATGGCTAAAAAGTTCTTTTAAATAAGAAATTTTTAAATTATTTTTAACTAGAATGTATCTAATTAAAATTTTAAGGAAAACAATATGACTATTAACTTAAGAAAAAGTGAAGCAAAAGAACCTTTCTCATTTATTTTTGTAAATGCTGAAGGTAAAACAATTGTAAAAAGTGAAAACTATGCTCAAAAAGCAAGTGCTAAAAATGGTATTGAATCAGTTAAGAAAAACTGTCAAGAAGATGCAAGATACGAATTTAAAGAATCTACAAATGGTAAGTTTTTCTTTAATATTAAATCTACAAATGGTCAAGTTGTTGGAACAAGTGCTTTATTTGCAAGTGAAGATGAAAGATCAGCTGCAATTACAGAACTAAAAGCAGATTCAGCTAATGCAGAAGTTACTGAATAACAATTAAAAAAAGAAATTAATTATTCAAAGATCAAGTGAATGTCTCCTTTAGGCATTCACTTTTTTTTTGCTATAATATCTGCAAAATACACTTAGAAATATTATAAAGGCCTATTATGAGTAGCACAATAGATTATGAAAAATTAAAACTTTTTTATATTGGTAAAGAAAAAATAGATGATGAAACTACAGTTCCTCTTGTATATAAAAATAAAGACTTAAGAACTCATGCTGCAATTATTGGAATGACAGGAAGTGGAAAAACAGGACTAGGAATATCTTTACTTGAAGAAGCTGCTATTGATAATATACCTTCAATTATAATAGATCCAAAAGGAGATATGGGGAATTTACTATTAACATTTCCCAATTTAAAAGGTGAAGATTTTAAACCTTGGATTGAAGAGCAAGATGCTATTAATAATGGCGTTAGTATCGACCAACAAGCTCAAAATACTGCTTCTATGTGGGAAAAAGGAATTACAGGTGATTTTCAAAGTAAAGAGCGAATTGCAAAACTAAAAAACTCAGCTGATTTTTCAATATATACTCCAGGAAGCACTGCTGGAATTCCAATATCAATTTTATCTTCTTTTAAAGCTCCAGGAAAAGAAATACTTGAAGATCATGATTTGCTTACTTCTCTTGTAAATTCAACTGTATCATCACTTTTATCACTTGTAGATATAAAAAATGATTCTTCTTCGAAAGAGAATATTTTACTTAGCTCTATTTTTATGAATGCTTATACAAAAAGTAAAGATTTAACTTTAGAAGAATTAATTACATTAATAGTAACTCCACCTTTTTCTAAAGTTGGAATATTTGATTTAGAAACATTTTTTGGCCAAGATGATAGATTAAAGCTAGCACTTAAATTAAATACGATTATTGCAAATCCTTCATTTAAAAATTGGATTGAAGGAGAACCTTTAGATATTTCAAATTTACTGTATGATGAAAATGGAAAAGCAAAGGTATCTATTTTTTCAATCTCTCATTTAGATGATGCACAAAGAATGTTTTTTGTATCACTATTACTAAATCAAATGGTTTCATGGATGAGAAGACAAGAAGGAACTTCATCACTTAAAGCCCTGCTTTATATGGATGAAATTTTTGGATATTTCCCACCTTCTAAAAACCCTCCATCAAAACAACCAATGCTTACACTTTTAAAACAAGCAAGGTCATTTGGTGTTGGGGTAATACTTTCAACACAAAACCCTGTTGATATTGATTATAAAGGGCTATCAAATATTGGAACTTGGTTTATAGGACGACTTCAGACAAAGCAAGACAAAGATAAGGTAATTGATGGTTTAAGTTCAGCAAGTGAAGGAAAAGTTGATAAAAAAGAGTTACTTGATACTATTTCTAATTTAGAAAAAAGAACATTTATTATGAAAAATATAAATGATGATGGTATTAAAATATTTAAAACAAGATGGGTACTATCTTATTTAAAAGGTCCTATTTCAAAAGATGATATTAAAAAACTAATGAGTGAAAAAATATCAAAGTTAAAAAACAAGTTACAAGAAAAAGTACTTCCATCAAAGCAAGAAAAAAAGGTTGAGCAAAAAGCTCAAGTGAAAAGTAATTCAGCTGATTATATAAAACCAATCCTTCCAAATACAATAGAGCAAAAATACTCTTATTTTTCTCAAAGCGATGAATATTCATTACAGCCTTATTTATTATGTACAAGTAGTATAAACTTTGTTAATACATCAAAAGCAATTGATAAAAAAGAAGAAATACAGTGTAAAATATATTTAGATAAAAATATAAATGAAATTGATTTTAATGAAAAAGAAGAAGTTCAAAATGACTCTTTTGAAGAAAAGAATAGAACAAACTCAATTTTTTATGAACTTCCTAGTTTTCTGCAAAATGAAAGAGAAATAAAAGCAATTCAAAAGCAATTTAATAACTATATTTATAGAAATGAAAAGCTAAAATTATTTAAAAACAGTTCTCTAAAAATCACTTCAAAACAAGATGAATCTTTAAATGATTTTAAAATAAGAATTCAAGATAGATTAAACGAAAAAATTGATGAAGAAGTAGAAAAACTACAAAAGAGATTTGAAAAAACGGAAGATTCTTTAGAAAAAAAACTTGATAAACTTTATGTGAAACTTGAAAAAGAAAAAGACCAAGCTGCAGCAAAAACTACAAATACTCTAATATCGATTGGAAGTTCAATACTTGGAGCTTTTTTTGGAAAATCAGTATTAAGTAAAACAAATATAGGAAAAGTTGCACGAGGTGCAAAAGGTGCTAGTGCTATTTTAAAAGAACGTTCTGATGTGAAATTTGTAGAAGAAGATATTCAAAACTTAAGTGCAGAAGTTCAAGAATTAGAAGAAACATTAGCCTTAAATATTGAAGAAATAAATAATGAATATTCAATCTCTAATTATGAGATTGAAGAGTTTAATATAAATTTACGAAGAAAAGATATATACAATACAAAAATAGAAATTTTATGGGAAGAAATATAATGACAAAAGATTTAAACGAGTTTTTAAAAGATTTTAAAAGTGTGAATATAAGTACATTAGATGAGAAAGGAAACCCTTTTTCATCTTATGCTCCTTTTATTAAAATAGAAGATAAATACTATGTATATATCTCTGATATGGCAAAGCATACAAGTAATTTAAAAAGAAAAGATATTTGTAGCTTGTTCTTTGCAGAAGATGAAAGTACTTGTTCAAATATTTTTGCAAGAAAAAGAGCTATGGTTCAATGTAATGTAAAAAAAATAGAACAAGATTCTCAAAATGAAGAAAGTAAACTATCTGCTTTTAAAGTAAAGTTTGGTGATAAAATGATTGATATGCTAAAAGGAATGCAAGACTTTCATGTTTTTGAATTTACACCTTTTTATGGTGAAGCAGTTTTTGGCTTTGGAAAAGCATACAATTTAGGTGGAGATGATTTTAGCCAGTTTGTAAATAGACCAAGTACTAATAATTCAAGTGGTCATGGACATGGAAGTAAATAGACAGTATTTTATACTGCCTATTTATTAGAATTTAAAGCAATATTTTCAAACATTTCAACTAAATATTGTATTTTTAACTCTTTTGCTAAAGAAAAAGCACTATTTCCTAAACTATCTTCATAAAGAACTTCAGCTCCATTATTTACTAAATAATTAATACTTCTTAATTTGTTATAAAGTACTGCATAAATCAATGGTGTTGATTCCATAATATCAAGTTCATTAATGTCTAAGCCAGCAGTTTTTAAATATCTGATTAACTTCACATCATCTTTATAAATAGCGTAATGCATTGCAGATAAACCATCTATAACTTTTGTATCAATTCCTTTTTTTATTAAAAAGCTAATTAATTTATAATCCTTATTATGCATTGCCCAGAAAAGTGCATTTCGACCTTTTTTATCTCTTTTATTTATATCACTGTTTTCAGATAACTTATTTAATAAATTATCATTTTGATAAATCCCATTTCTTATTAAAAAATTGTCAGACATCTTTTTTCCTTTTATATAATATTGATAATTGTTATCATATATAATATAAACTTAATATCTTATAAATTATTATTTTAAACTTGATATAATATACTATGAAAATTTCTTACCACAGAAGACGCAAAATAAAAACTAGAAGAATTGCAATAAACCAATTCTTACAAAATGGCATTGATGATCCAAAAGAATTAGCTAGAGAATTAAAAGTAACCATTCCTACTATAAAAAGAGATTTAGAAGCTCTTAAAACTATGACAAAAGAAGATTTGACTTTTGAAACAAGACAGACCTCACAAGAATTATTAGATAAAAAAGATACAATTTTAAGTATGCTTGATAATGAAGAGTATTATAATGAGAATGGTGAGCTAAATATTACAAAGATATGTAAGGAACTTAAAACAAGCAGAACAACTGTTCTATCTGTTTTAAATGGCGAATAAAGAGACTTAATCTTTATTATTAGAATAGATTTTACCATCTCCTGAAATTAATATAGCCATACCTTTAGTATTTTCAAATTGTGAAAGAATAATAAGTAATATCATCATAAGTGGAACAGATAAAAACATTCCAACAGTTCCCCACATAGCACCCCAAATAACTAAAGATAAAATTACAACAAATTGAGAAATATTTAATTTATTACCCATTAATCTTGGATAAATTATATTTCCTATTATAAATTGAATTAAAGCTAATAAAATTAAAACAATTAAAGCATCTGAAAGTTCTGGAAACTGTACTAAAGCAAAAGCTGTTGGAATAATTACAGCAATAATACTTCCAATAGTTGGAATAAAGTTTAAGATAAAAGCTAAAAATCCCCAAAGAACTGCACCTTGTAAAGATAAAGAATCACAAACTAAATATGTTAAAAAACCTGTACATAAACTAATAATTGTTGTTATTGAAATATACATTCTAATACTTTTTGAAACACTGTGTAATACATCTTTTGCCTTTGCTCTATTTTCATAATTAGGGAAAAGTGCATTTATTTTTGCATTAAAAAATCTTTGATCTAATAAAAGAAATAGTACATATAATAAAATCTGCATAATATTGCTAACGATTGAACTAAAAGCTGCTATTACTTTGTTTATTAAAGAAGCAATACTAAACTGCTCAAACAACTTTTCAAACTTATCTGAGAAGTCATATCCTGTCATAACAGATAGCTTATCTATTAAACTATAGAATTTATCGTCAAGTTGTGCAATAGTAGAACTTAACTCAACCATACTAGAAGCAATAAAACTACCGATTTGAAGCATTGAAACTACAATAATAATTAGTGATAAAGGAATTGAAATAAATTCTCCAAAATTAGAGTTCATAAAAGGTAATCTTTTTATTTGATTAGCAAGTGCATTTATTAGAAACCAAATAAGTATTGCAATTGCAATAGGTGTTAAAATGCTACTTAAACTTGAAAATGCAAAAACAACAAGAGATAAAAAGGCAAAGAAATAAAAAGCTGCTGCAAAATTAGTATTATATATTTTTGCAGTTGAAGAATTCTTTGTTACTATATTTTTATTTAAATGGTCCAAGATTAACCTTTTTTAATTTATTTAATATAATAACAAATAGTTTATTTAAACTTCTTATTCTGCTTCTTTTTGTGCATCAGTTTTTAATAACTCAGCAATTTTTGCATCAATTATTTCTAAAGTTTTATCTTGCGTTTGAACAGAAATATCAGGCAACTCTCCACCAAATAGTTTTTGAGCTTCTTCAAAACCTTGAACAAGACCTACTCTACTTTCTTGAAGAGCTTCAATATTATCTCCTGTCATATTAATTACAAAAGATGTAACTCTTTGTGATGTTTCATCCACACCGAAAAATCCACCATCTGAAACTAAATCTTTAGCTTCGCCTTGTGTTAATTCAGTAAATGCTTTTCCTTCATAACCAATTGATTCTAAAGACATACCACTTTGCGTTGTATCGCCTTCGAAGAAACTCATATACTCATCATTTCCACTAACTAAATTAGTTAATATTTGCTGAGCACTTGTATTTCCCTGTGAAGCTTCCGTACTTTTAACTTTTAAGTAGTTCATAATACTATGTGTTGAAATAGCAACATTTACAGCAGCATTATGTAATTTACTCTCAGTTTCACTACTTGATTCAATAGTAATTTCTGAATTATCAATAATGTCATAAGCTTTATTTATATTCTCGTTAAATGCAGTTAAATATGGGTTTGTTTGATTTGTATTTATAGTATTCATAGACTATCCTTCATTATTGTATTTTAGTACTACAATTCTTAAAATTAGCTTAAAAATAATTAAGTTTAATCAATAATAATTTAATGATGTTAAAATACAGATGAATTATAATTAATCAGTATATTTTACAACTTTTTAATCTTTTCTATATCTTTTTAGGAATATATCAATTTCATTTTTCATAGTATTATGATAGCCTTTAGTACTAGTAAATAAATAAAAAGCAGATTGAATCATAAAAAAGTAGTAGGCATTAACATATCCGATATATACAAAAATTACATCAGCAACAAAGAAACAAATAAATGCATAAGATCTCATTATATGATTAGGGCTAGATAATAAGTAACTTCCTACAATTGCAATTGATGCTGCGATAAAGTCAATTATTAATACATTAAAATCGATATCTTCTATATTTGGAATTATAGTAAATATTAGGATTGAAATATAAATAGATAAAATCAAAGAAATAAGACTAACATCTCTTTTTCTATTTTTTGTTAATTTATATATTCCAATAATTGCTGTAATAAAAAATAAAATCATTTGAATAATTACAGGAATTTTTCCATTTAAAGTAAAAAAAGTAAGTAAGGCAAGATTTGAAATAAAGAAACTAATAAATCCAAAATATAAAGGTCTTGTATTATCTTTAGAACTTAAAGACATTAGGTATGCACCCACTATAGAAAAGATTGCTCCAATAGCTTCTAAAATTATCATTATTTCTCACTTTTATAAATTTATGCAATTATAATCATTTAATCAAAAAATTTAATGAATATAATAAGTATTTCACTATAATTTCAAAAATTAATTTGAAAGACATCTTTGCAAGAATTTAATACAAGAGAAAAATGCTACAAATGTTACAGACCAAAAACCTCATGCATGTGCGAGCATACAATAAAACCATTAAAAACTAATACTAAATTTGTGATATTAATGCACCCAAAAGAGTTTAAAAAAACTAAAAATGGAACAGGCCATTTAACAAATAATTCTATAGAAAACTGTGAGTTACATATAGGAATAGATTTTACTAATAATACCAGAATTAATGAACTTATAAATGATACAAACTATGAAGCTTTTGTTTTATATCCAGATGAAAATGCTATTAAACTAAATGAAGAAAAATTAAGTAAGAAAAAAAATAGCTTAATTTTTATTATTGATTCAACATGGCCATGCTCAAAAAAAATACTAAGATTAAGTAAGAATTTAAGTACCTTAAAGAAAGTAAGTTTTGTACACAATAAATCTTCGCAATTTATGATAAAAACGCAACCTAATCCACATTGCTTATCAACGATTGAATCAACACTTTGTGTTTTAGAACAACTTAATAATCAAAATATTGAATGCATTAATAAATCTTCACTTGATAATTTTCTTCAACCCTTTATAAAAATGGTTGAATATCAAGTTTCATGTGCAAGTGTAGATGGTAAGTTTATAAGATTCAAAAAGAAGAACATTTTATAGTTATTAAACTATTAAAAATATGGTTTCTTTACGTATTTATACACAAAAGTTGTAAATTAACAACTTTTTTATAATTATTAAAGATATTTTTGCAATTTTTCACTATAATAAGCCAAAAATTATAATTTGTTTGGAGATATAAAATATGTACAATTTAAAGTTTGTATTTACTGCTTTATTTTTAACTAATTCATTGTTTGCTTTAACTGATATTAAACCATCAAATATTGAAGAAAATAAAATAGTTGAAAAAATTGAAGAAGTAGAAAATATTAAGCCTAGTGAAGAAGAAATCTTTATACAAGATAGTAAAAGAACTGTGAAACAACTACTATCTTTAAGAAAAATACCCAATTCGTTCTTATCAAATTCATCAATTAGAGCTTACTATAAGAATTTTGAGAATCAATTAATTTGGAGTGATAAAAATGGTATAAAAGATATTTCATTATCATTATTAGAAACAATTAAAAATGACCCAGTGTTAAAACCTAATGTGAAAAAAGCATTTAATTTAGGAAAAGTCCTAAATGAATTAACAAAAATAGAAAAAGAAAATGACAAATATATTGAAAGTATGGCAAAAATAGATTTCATGCTTACAAGTATTTATGATAAGTATATGAACTATTTATCAAAAGGTTATATAAACTGGAAAGGTTTTAAAAGAGAGCTTAGAAAACTTGATAGAAAAGAAGAAATTCTTGCTGATTGGGAAAAGCATAATGCGAATAAGAACTCAAAAAGTTTATTAAAAACTGCCATTATGGAAAATGATTTAAATTTAGCTTTCAATGAAGTTAACTACACTTATCCAAAAGCAAAAGAGTTATCAAAAACAATACAAGAATTTGAAAAAATCGCACAAGCAGGTGGATATGTAAAACTACCAAAATTTAAAAGATTAGAAGAAGGTGATAAATCTCCTCTTGTGAGTATACTAAGAGAAAGATTATTACAAAGTAATGATCTTAAAACTGATAATTGTGATTTACAAAAAGATATAACACCTGAAAATATTTCACAAATCAAAAGAGAAGAAATTCCAACTACACAAGTAGATACTCTTGTAATTGAAAATAATTGTTATGAATCTTTTGATAAAAGTGTAAAAGAAGCTGTTATTTCATTTCAAAAAAATCATGGTTTAACTGCAGATGGAATTGTAGGACCAAGTACTAGAAAGTATTTAAATATTTCTGTTGAAAGTAAAATTGTTAAAATGAGACTTAATTTAGAAAGAATGAGATGGCTTCCAAGATCACTTGGAGAAAAGTTTCTTTTAGTAAATATTCCTGATTATAAATTAAAAATGTATGAAAATGATGAAGTAAAACTTGCAATGAAAGTTGTAGTAGGAACAAGAAAAAACCCTACGCCAATTTTCTCAAATAAAATGTCTTTTGTTGTTTTAAATCCTTACTGGAGAATTCCTCCAAGAATTGTAAAAAGAGAGATTATTCCAAAATTATTAAAGAACCCTGGATACTTAAATGGTAAAGGAATTAACCTTTATGAAAATTGGGACCACAACTCTACTCAATTTGACTTAAATTCAATTGATTGGAGTTTATATGATGAGAATAGAGTAGCTACAACAAATTTAACTACTTCAATTATAGATGGAGAAGAAGTTCAAATTGAAGAGACTGTAGAACCAGAAAAAGGTCCTACAATGAGATTTATTCAAATGCCAAGTAATAAAAATCCATTAGGAAGAATGAAGTTTATGTTTCCTAATAAATATGCAGTTTATTTACATGATACTCCAGCAAAAAGATATTTCAATTACACAAAAAGAGCTTTATCTCATGGATGTATTAGATTAGCTGAGCCAAAAGAA
>Ga0193963_1001195_pt1 | contig 13161 bp, 5 predicted proteins | sample FB_6_MG_FD_140359 | JGI IMG/M metagenome (GOLD analysis project Ga0193963, IMG submission 140359) | Microbial mat bacterial communities from the Broadkill River, Lewes, Delaware, United States - FB_6_MG | ecosystem: Environmental > Aquatic > Freshwater > River > Microbial mats | place: USA...
ACCTCATCATCAACTTCTTTTTTTAATAAAGCCCTAGCCATAGGGGAGTCTATGGATATGTAATCCTTCCGATCAAAAATTTCGTCATAACCAACGATACGAAAACACTTTGACTCTTCCTTATCGTTTTCGATCTCTACCCATGCCCCAAAAAATACTCTACCTTCTTGTTCAGGCGAGTAATCTACAACTTGAAGGAGATCCAAGGACTTACGTAGATACCTAATGCGCCTATCTATTTCACGTAATTTTTTTTTATTATATTGATAATCCGCATTTTCACTTCTATCCCCAAGACTAGCGGCCCAGGTAACTTTTTGAGTGGTTTCTGGCCGCTCTTTACGCCATAAAAAATCGAGCTCTGCTTTTAGTTTATCAAAGCCAGCTCTCGTTATTAGTTTCGCTCTAGCCATAATCGTTTTTGAATCGCCACCAGTTCTTAAGATACTCAGCTGAGGCGACTCAACCCTTAGTTTGATGCGCGCTTCTGTATTTGTAATTTGCCAAGAGGACCAAGATCTCTTGGATTGTCATAGGAGATCACACCATTGACATATTCTTCAACCAACTTTGTCACTACACTCACTTTTTTCTCATCAGTAGTTAGATAACCTATGGGAAGACTAACAGGCAAGCTATCCGGCCTAGAAATGTGATAAGAGACTACGGCCATGCGACCAGGAATAAGCAACACTTCAACATTACCATCCAAAAAACCCTCTACAAGCCCATAAACAGCATTGTCGTGCTCAGAAAATTCCTGCTTCCAACGGTTTATGGCTCTTCGATCACTGGACTCCTGCAAAGGCAGGTAAAGCTTTGGATCATAAAGCTTGATTGGCTTCTTTCCTGTCGTTGTAGACATATCACGCAATTCATGGAAGCACGTAGAGGTACGTAAGCTTTGCCCCCAAAAACCATCAGATGGCGCGACCCACAATAACTCAGTCGAGGGCGCTTTTTCTTTCTGGATCTCAGCTAACTGTATATTTAAATATTCACTGATTAGCGCCCAATTCCCCCTGGAATAAAGAGGTCCAATAAAAGGTATCCAGTTGCCATCTTGAAGTCTCCCGGCTTGCTGTGCTGCCAGAAGATTTGTAATGTCCACTGAATGATCATTAAAGAGGGTCTTAGTTTCTTGATCTTCTAAAGCTACCATCGCTTGAGCGATCTTCTTGAAATTCATTGGTTTTCGGCAAATAGCAAGCGAATCCGTAATCCGCTCCTGTACTGTAGAAGAATCACCCAAAACGTCGAAGTCATCGCGCTCAACTGGAATACCTTCTTGATCAATAGAAAATAAAGTCGTGAGCCTTAATGGTTCTTGGCCCAATTTTCTCACTGACTCCATCGTATAAATGCTTGGTCTACCCGAATCACTCTCTAAAGATTTATGCTCCCAAAACCCTTGTTCTTGGATCTTCAAAAATTTTTCTTGAAACTTTTGCTTAGCTAGGCGTTCGCTATTAGCGATTGTTTCGTTCGGCACTTCTAGCCATAATCCTGCTACGCGTTTTTCATGGGTTCGTTTTCTGCCCACACAATTAAAACTAGCCAATTCAAAAGCAAAAACTCCCCCACTTTCCAAAAGAGAAGAAACTAAGGGTGTGGAGCCCAACGCAACGAAATACCCACGTGATTTTGAAGTGAGATCAACCTGGCCACTTTCTGAGAATTCTAAATCACCTTTCTCTATAAGATCCGTAACTGCCTCATTCACCTCCCTTTTAGACAACCCAAAGTAAGTTGCAATATCAGAAGGCCTCATCGGAGAAATATGCACAAGCCTGAGCACAAACTCTCGAACGAACGGTAACCCCTTTTTTGTCACATAGGACAAGCGTATATCAAATCGATGGGCTGGAAGGAGAAAGTCTACTTCATGATAAGCGATGTTAACGTCCTGGTTCATTTACTGCGTCCTCCTTGTCCGTTACCTAATTGAGCAGGCAAGAAATTGTATCCTGCCCCGAAGCCCTTCTCTTCCATAAAACTAACAACGCGACCAAGAGGGAGTGTTTTATTGTTTGATCGCCACATCTGCACAGATCCGACAACCAACAACCTATCCATAGCTCGAGAAAGAGCAACATTTATTCGATTTGGCGCCCTTAGGAAACCTGGGCTCTGACGTTTATCAGATCTAGTTAGTGAAAGAATTATGATTCTGTTTTCTTTTCCTTGATAGCTGTCAACAGTGTCAATTTTCACTAGTGATTTGAAGTCTTCATCCCATTGAACTTCTTTAAATTTTTGTCTTAATAGCCGCTTCTGTTCACCGTACATGCAGATCACACCAATGACCGGTTCTTCTTCTTTTACAGTAGCCTTTGCCTCATATAGGAAGCTCTTATCGGCTGCAACTTGCTTTAACAAGTTAATGATTAGATCTGCTTCGCATCTATTATAAATGCTTACACCTTTGTCTTCTTGGTGATGCGCTCTATGTCCTAAACCGGAAGTGTCTAACCAAGTAACTGGCGATTGAAGAGAATCTGGGACTCGCTCATAAATATCAGGAATAGTCCGATTTCCGTTACCCAGTTTCCCTTTATAGAAGGCACTTGAAACTAGATTACCTATCTCAGAAGCCATCCGATATTGTGTAAGTAAAGTTGCCCCCACCTGATCGCCATAATTTGATTCAAATGCACGCGCAAAATCGCTTTGTAGCAAGATATCCAGATCACTTTCTTGAGAAGATACACCCAGCCTCCTGGCGAGGGCTTTCTTATGTGGTGTTGTGTACAGCGGAGGTAATTGTTGATGATCTCCTACAAGCAGAACTCTCTTACCCGCTTGCATAGCAATCGCCAGTTCGCTTGCGATTGAGCGAGCCGCTTCATCAATGATTACCCAGTCATACTGATTCTCACGTATTCCGATATGCCTCTGACCAATACCCACACAAGTACCCGTGACTAACTGTCTAGATCTCGCGAAGAACTCATCGTAGTTAACCTCGTCGGTTTCCATGACATCCAACATATCCCTTGATAGCTTCGCAAGTGCTCTTGCTCTAGAAGACTCGTCTGGTCTTATCGCATAGTCACGATTTAATTTATCAATCAATTTTTGTTTGGCTAATTCGAGGTTTTCATCTGCACTCAGCTCAAGGTCAAAATCATCTTTCAAGGCTGAACGAATTGCTTCATTCAATTCGAGTAATGATTTTTTTAAATGCTTTTCATCCTCTTTCTCCATTTCTTGGCTTGCTAACGACTTCATAGACGAATTGAAGTGATCTATTTGCCTAAACAGCTTTAATTCAGCACTTACAAGATCAGATAAGTAAGATGGTTCTAAACCTAATGCTCTACCCAGTGATGCTACTCTATGCCTAGCCTCAGCTCGGAATAGCTCCCTTTTCTCAGACACAATAGAACTGGAGTAAACATCTTTCAGCCCAGACGAAACAGCACCTTCCCTGTTACTAAATCGCACGACATCAAGAGGAGTACTCAGTCTGGCACAGTGATTACGGATTCTTTCAGCAGCAGTATTTACAGCCTCGTGGGACTGACTAACTAACAGCACTCTTTGCACTTGCTGCTTTTCGACCAAGTAGTGCACAAAAGCGGCTATAAATTCAGTTTTACCTGTACCAGGGGGCCCCTGTAAAAGGGATAACGGACCGTTGTTAATTAGCTTCTGAAATGCATTTCTCTGTTGCTGATTCAGGCTGATAGTGTTGCCTTGTTCATCTGAACGATCATACCGAGCAAAATCTTCATCCGTAACATCAACATCATAGGTTGTAGCGGGTAAGGAGCAAGAAGGATCAAAGTAAGTAACAAGGTCGCGTATGAGCCCTTCTTTATCTAACAAGCACTTCAGAGCTGCTTTCCTTTTTTCATAGGAAGCACGATCCTGTTTCGTTCTAAAGAAAATCAGGTCTCCGTCTTTCATCGAACGAGCCTTGAATCGAAGCTTAGAGAGTCGAACTTCATTGAGAGCAGATTGTTTTAATACGACCTCACCAAGTGACATTTCTTTCTCGCCCTCTATCACTATAGCTTCAATAACATCTGATTTTTTAAATTGTCCCAACGCATCGACATCTGCCTGATAAGGCATGATTAGCTGATCCTTTGAGTCTTTAACTTCTCTCGGATTTCCCGAAACTTCAATGTAAGGGTAAGACTCAGTCTCAGTTTCCAGGATCGATTTCCAAAGTTTTTCGGTAGTAATTTTTAGCTCAGGCTCGCTTGCCTCTTTAGAAACTAGTTCAGATTGTTCAAATGCTTTCTTGATTTCAAGCGTCAACTCATCGGAGTCGTGATTGCTGGTTGCTGGTTGCGCTTTATTGAGTGCAAGTTCTATCGAAATAGAAAACGCTTCATGAAATTGAAGCTGATTTGACAAGTTGGAGAGGTTATATACGTTACCCGGAATAATAGATATGGGAAAATCTAGCTCCAGTTGACTATTTTCTGCATCAGACTTACGAATAGAAGATCTGGCCCTTGGCTCAAATCCAACTACAAAAGCAAAGTCTCGAGTACTAAAAATCAGATCAACACTTCCTCCTATACCGATAATTCTGACACGAGCATTCGAAGGGTCCTTCCTACTTGGTTCTATTTGTAGATAGAGATGCCCGTTATCTGGGTATAGAGTAATTGGATCGAAGTCGCCTTTCAGAGTGATCTCAACTGGTTCTATGGAATCACCGCCTGATGTTTCTAACGAAGACTTAAAACGGGATAGGTCCTTAAAGCCGTAGAGGGTATCGGTAAGTTCTTGCTCCACAACTGCAGCAATTTCCTTATAGCTCTCTGAAGGTTCCCCCCAAGTTATGTCTAAAAGCTCACAAGCCATTCTCATAACAGCGAAGTTGTCGCGCTCAAATGCTGTACAAGTGTCAATGTTGTCCGGACTGTATTTGTGGTTAAGAACCTCTGTCGATTCAATGCAGTAGTCTGGGATATCTATGAGTGATATTAGGTAGTCGTTATCTTCTCTACCCACGATGACATTACCAGGATGTAAGTCACCATGAGCTATATGGGACATATGTAGATGTTCGACAGAATCTATGAGCTGTTTGATTACAGCAAGCTTATCCTCTTCCTTGACCTCTAAATCATTCCAATGGCGCCCATCAACCTTATCCATGACTAGATACAAGCTTGAAGATTTTGTTGCTAAACCGAAATCTCTGATACAGGGAATATAGGAAGGAGACAGATTTTGTAGTTTTTCTATACGCTTCAAGAAATGCAGCAACTTATAACCCATCGCTGTATTATCATCCGTAATGCCAATATTCAACCACGCTTTAACAACTTGACCATTAGACAAGTAGACTTCCCTTTCTTCAGTTTCAACTAAGAAGTCATCATCTTCTCTGAACTGCCGGGAGTGATTAATTGCCTTTCGATATGGCTCAAGTTCAGATTGATCAAATGCGGATTCACCATCATTGGCAGGTTCAGCATTTATAAGTGCGTCAAAAAATGCAACCGCACTGGAGAATGTCTCTCCCTGTATTGCACTCAACAGCACAGGGGCATAGTAACTATCACTATTCTCTAGAGACTCTTTTAGTCCTTGAACACTCTTTGGCGAAATCCGTTGTGAAGTGAGAATATGCCAACCCAATAAGCCAAGAGCATGAACATCTGCCTCAAATGGAGTAATAGCAGCATCTTGTTCAGTTGCCACGCATACATCATTAACAGAAAGAAGTTGCCTGTAATCACCCACCGTTCCAGCTGGCTTGTGGTACGCAGATATAAAATTAGAAAGTGCAACCTCTTTGCTAGGCGATATCCAGATACTGTGGTCGCCCAAATCTCGATGAGCAACTTTGATTTGGTGTAGATCTGCAAACTTTGCTACCAGGAGTTTCATCAAGTTAGCCCGGTCTCGCTCAGAAAATGCAGGGCCAAATTTGCCAATGAACTCATTGAATCTCATGTGGTTGGGGGGAAGTTCATATACCTCTGAATATTCGGTTGTTACTTCATCCTTCTGCACACTCGTTAGAGAACGGAGACAATGTTTATAGAGATCGTGATTCTGATGCTTAATAAACTGAAGAACTTCTCGTTCCCGCGATACAATATCAAATCGGCCATCTGACGTTTTGGCTTTGGATCCTTCAAGTTTTTCAAAGTCCCACAACCGTAATAATGCTTCGTCGCCCTTGGAAATTTCAGAAACAGCCTGAAACTCCTTATAGACCTCTTTTGGGTGTTTAAAGATAAGGTCAGTTGCCTTATACCCTGCTATGCGAATTTGTTTCGGCGCGGTTTTTTGACCGACAAATAATTCATCAAAAACAGCTATATCTTGGTGCAGGCAGGTTTTTGTATTCTTTCGGACATCGAAGTAGCGATTGTACTCTCGCTCATCAGCCAGTTTCAGAAACCTTTCAAGGCTTAAAGTATGACGCTTTTCCTGATCAGTTAACTTCGAGAAGCCAGCATTGCCTGTCATCACCACTAAATGCTGTATAAAGGGTGTTCGACCATAATTTTTTAATTTATGACGGATGCGATCCAACTTATTTTTCAGCAGATAAACTTTCTTTTGGGTCACATCAACTGGCGAGCGCCCCATATCAGCATCGTTCTTGTACCACTTGCTTCCACGAGATATAACTTCACCATTGTTCCAATCTTTCAGCTCGACAATCAATACATGACAGTGAGTGACAATTACTAGATCAAACTCACCTTCATTCCCTTTCGCATCAACAAACCTAAAGCCGGCATAGCCTTTCCAGGGGAACATTGAGCTTGCCCCTAAACTACGCAACTGATCTTGAAGCGAACCGCTCTTGGCAGGTGTTGATTGGTTAGAAATAGGCTTGGTTGAAAAGGCTTGCTCAATTGCCTCAATTGCTCTGATTTCTTGCGACTGCAAGCCGCCTTCCCATAGCTTGACTTCCATATCTATCCTTCTTTGCTTAATCAGTTCTGGTTAGCTCTCTGCCTCTGTGAGAGCTGTTCATTTCGACTACCAATGATTCGTCGACTTAATGAACCGCAATGAGATCATCATCTGGACACATCCAAAACAAATACGTCGATAAGCCCTTTGAGTTCAGGAGGCACTGTTTCTTCAATACGCTTTTTTAGATCCCAAGCGCTTCTAATATCGCGATTTTTAAGCCCAGCAACCTTTTCATCTTCACCAAACCATATCACAAGATAAATTCCCTGCTGTTCAGCGTCTTGGTGAATCGAGTAGCGCTCATGTAGCTGTGCGGAGGCGGCAGTGTACAGGTCTTTATGCCATTGGCCTTTGACCTCAGTAACAAGCAATCGTCTTTTGCCACTAATCATTTTGGTCACAGTGAAGTCACTACGGTTCGCATTTTTTAACTGATGCTCCGGTGTAATTGTAATACCCTGTGGTTCAAGTCGAAGGCTAAGGCGCTCTGCAATAATCTCGGTAGAACGCACCTCGTCAAGACGCTCCCCCTTCTCATAGAAACGATCTGCTGAATTGAACTCCCCACCATCTATGGCTTTCTGAAACTCTTGGAGTTCTTGGATTACGAGTTGACGCAAACCCTCTACAGTGACTACCTTATCACGATCTAAACGATCGATAATTTCCGGAGGTGTTGGTGGTTCAAAATCTATCAGCGCTTTTTGCCTGCTGTGCATAGCGCGCATGCTCTTCAAGTCATTATGTAGATCAACGTACCGATAATCCGCTAGGAGCCTTTCGATAACGGGAAGCGCATCTTTAGGATCATCCGAGCTAATTGGCCAGATCACGTCCGTCAGGAAGCGATAAGCCTCCTCTTCTTTAGGGCTATCTGTATCCCAATGGCTTGTCAAATCAACTTTGGGCCACTGATCGATAAAAGCATCTAAAATGGCCTCCACTTTTACTGATGTAAGCTTAGGCCAATGGCTATTCTCACTCTCATAAAATCGACCAGACCGCCCGTTAAGTAATAACAAATTGTTCTTATCTGCTTTGAACCAATTCCAGCAAGCGGTGGGAGGTGTGTGTAAAAAATACCAAGCACGTAAGAACCAGAATGAGCGTCTTTGTTCAATCCATTCATTACCAGTTGAAGAGGGACAATAGCAGATAAATTCGGTGCAACGTTCCAAAATAAGTTGCGTCAGGTACTCACGATTTCCATATTTCGCAGCAATTTCAAAGAGTGAATCCAGCGCACTAAATTCTAGTCTTGGAAAACGTCTCAACCACTCAATTGATAATTTGGCGCGTAAATGGCTGAAAGCCTCATCGCCTCGCAACAACCATACATCAGGATGATTACACGCAGGGTTTGCTAACTGAGGCTCGAGGTACTGCCGAAGAAAGGTTTCCGAACTCTCAGCATCAGAAAAGATTAGACTATCAACTTCTACACATAGTGCATTGCGATCTTCTTCGGAAACAGCACTGTAATGAGTATGGATATTGGATCGCAGCGCATGTAGAAGTCCTAACTGAACTCTTCCTAAGTTTCCTTCAGCCCGCATGATTTCCAAGCAGGAAGCATAAAGAACTCTTTCAACGTGCAGGACCTTTGAAGCACATTGAAGTTCAGCGAGACTTTGAAGACCGGGAATGTACTTATCTATGAACCCTAAGCAGTTTCTAAGAGCATTTCGAACAAGCATTTCGTCCCCAAATTCTTGTTCAATCTGGTCTGGAAAATGCAACAGAAGCTCTGAGAATCGAACCAAACAACGCCAATGACGGCCACCTTCAACTAGCTCCCGATTTTCTTGTACGTACTTGATGTTAGCTGTTCTGATCTCGTCTTCTTTCCTGCTTTGTCGCTTCATCACACGATTGTGCCTGAAATGCCACCTTTTCTTCTCATGTTTGAACTGCTGCGCTGCCGCCCTGTTTTGTTTGGCCCACTCTCGCATAAACAAAGGTTTCTCTGAAGCTTGCTTTCTCATATGTCGACGCAAGCAATTTGGACCTATTTCGTCCTTATTTCGATAATACTGATGTCCGGCCATGAAACTCGTCCACAACTCAGGGTTGTCGTTTTCAAATGCCAGATCAACTACGAATTTGTAGTCGTTCGATCGGAAATTAAGTCCTGCATGAGAGTGCCAATCGAACTTCTCTAATTTGACATCGAAAATCTGATCACGGTCCGTCAAGCTCCCAAACACGTGAGCGATGATTCCTTGACGTAAGCCATCATCATTTTGAAGTACTTCTGCAGATTTACTTTGATCTACAGATTTGCGCTCATGAAAATTTAGATTTCCAATCCAGTACCAAATTTGGGCTGGATTAAACGGAGGATCGGCCAGGTCAAAGTACCGATCAAGCATAGCCCCTATAATCTTGCTGATGCCATTTCTGCAATCACACTCGTAGTACTTCTTACCACAGACACATGCGAGGAAACTGGATAGTTCGTCCAGCAACCACTCTATAGTCATCAGATCCAACTCGGAAATGACACGCTTCACGAAGTAACGCTCACCTATGGTGCGCCCGCTCCGATCCTTATGGTTTGGGTAGAGGTTTGAACAGGCTCGAAAAAAACCTTTCAGAAGCGAGCGCTCTAATATAGCTGGATCTACTGAGCTGATAACCTTAGAGGCAACCTTAAGTGAAGGTTGGCTAGCCTCTGAAATCAGACAGTCAAAGTCAGCCTGATAGTCGTAGATAGATGTACCTAGCAAACACGAGATAGCCAAAGAACGAGTAAATTCACTTTCGTTTGGTTCCAAGACGATCTGGCGTAACTCGTTTTCCAACTGGGAGATTGCTGGAGAGCCTTTCAAAAGTTCAAGAATCAAATCACGTAAGTGTCCGTCACTGCAGCTTTTAAGAAGAAGTCTGACTTCTTCCACAACCTCTGGGGTAAAAAATCCAGCAGCGCTGAATTTGCGCCAAAAGTCGCCTCTTCGGAAGTAAGGGTCTTTTATCTCGATGTCTTTAAGCCGAGTAATAAGCAAACGCTTTGAAGAATAGTCCAGTTGAGAAGGGTCACCGTTCGCAAGCACTGCGTAAGGATCGAGTTCAATCAATTTTTCTTCGAGAGGCTTGTTTCCCAGAGCTGCCATCCAACCCAAAAGTCCCCGAAGCTCATCTCTCACAGTTGAATTTGGAGCGATAATCGGTAGGCACTTAGCTAGCGTCAGAGGATCTGCAGGAGCCGCTATTCGCTTAGTGAGATAGTCCGCTGCACAATACTCTGCAACGATTTTATGAACCGGAAGATGCAGATCAGTATTGTTATTCGGTCTAAAAAGGCGAGTCGCCAAGATACTGTAAGCTGGTTCGCTTGTGCCAAACATAGATGCTAAAAACGGGTACATCCTGTCTTCAGAGGCTTCGCTTGTACTAACCCCCTCAGCTCCAGACAGTAATAGCTTGGCAAAAACTTCGGAAGACAGTTCAACTTTTTGATTGATCGAAAGCGCCTGACTACTTCTAGCAACACTGGTGTTCACCTCTTTAGCTAAGCGCTCAACCGCTTGCGAAAAAATCGACCGTTTGTCGATGAAATGTTTTCCACTCTCGACATAGGCATCAGCAAACAGTTTCAGAAACTGGGGATTGGGGAGGAGTGCTTCTAAATCAAACCGAGAGACTTCAGCTCGAAACTCGAAAAAGTTTTCTTGTACATGATGTTCAAATATCGCCTGCTGTTCACCTTCGTCAAACTCGCATAACCTAACTTCTAGAGGTGAGGATCCAAGAAACTCTTTGAATGCATTTGTGGCAGCACTTCCCCACTCACTTGATCGACTAGATATGATGACATGCGTCGGTTTTGCATTTTTGGCATGAGCAAGCAACCTATGAATACCCGTTTGATCAACCTTAGCTAGCTCATCAAACGCATCTATAATAAGTGGGCATTTCTCTTCATTTGATCCCACTTGCCCGAAAGCGTTCGCGGTTACCACAGCAGAACCCAACTGTTGAGCCAAGCTACGTAACAGTTCAGTTTTACCACCTCCGGGTTCTGCCAAGACAACTATGTAATTCGAAACGGCTAGCAGGGCCGCTTCTGTGTATATTTTCTCATTACTCGTGAGCCTTCTAGGGAGGTAGAATGTCGAACTCATAAATAAAAATCACAATCCTTGATAATCTATAACCGCTTCTCTAAATGCAGACTACTGTTGTTTAACTCCGAACAGATAGGGCTCCAAAGCGCTCCAATTCCTAACCATGACTGGATAAGACCAAGGCTGAACCTTTGCCTGCTCCAATTGTTCAACAGAATTTGGTAGAAAATTAGCCTGTAAGAAATAATGAACTAAGGCTGCACGAACCCGAATCATACCTGTTTTTTTTAACTGATATTCGATGGAAATTAATTTCCTACCATCGCAAGAAAGGTTTGGGTTTGGAGTTAACTCAATATCTAACTTGGTATCCCAATTAATATCTTGTGGTAGATCAGGCTTCTCATTTAAGAGTCTGGGGACTGTCAGTATTCGAGAGAGGACGAAATCTCTATATTCCTCTCGATCTGAGCACCAGGCTCTCAAATGAAGTCGGTTATCTACATACACAATTGCACACGGCGTCAGAACTCTTTTGATTCCTATTGGATTGGATGCAGAGGCATAAATAGCTTCAAATGCCACCTTATATTCCAGTGCAGTCAACACAGCAGGTAACACTCCATCCAAGATATGTCGGGTAAGTATGGGTACTGCATCTAGTTCAACTGAATTTTCTAACGGACGGCCAATAATTGTTAAAAGCTCATGAGGCTCTGTCACAGCGAATAAAGGTGAGAAAGATCGGTTTGGTCTGTAGCACTGATCAGCTGGGTTATAAGTTGGCACATTATCTGGTGCCAATTCTCGATATAACTTGATATCCCGGCTCGCCTGATTTCGACTTATATCAAATGCCTCTTGCACCATAGACAAGGTCAATCGTCTTCCCCACAACAGTTGGCGTTCCATAAAATGAAGTCTCTGCTGTTGGCTCCAACCTAACTGTGAAATATCTTTTTCCATTCAGCTTCTCATCCCAAGCCAAAATCTTCTCTTAAGAAAGAGCACAGCAATGTAGCTGTGAACTCTTTAATGATATTCTACTCAACATTAAGTTACATGCAACAAAATGTTGCATGCGTTGTTTTTCTTGTTAATAATGCTTCACAAGTTTTCAAAGGATTGATCCGCTTGGAGGGTCTCAGTGATATCAGAAGCTCTGTCGCCTGGACTATTTAAGCCCCTGGCATCTAATAAGAATGCTCAGGTCTACGTGGCTTGTATATGGGCACTGTATGATCGGCTTGTACGTCATCAGCACTCAATGGATGAATGTAATCCAAAGGAGGCGAGAGAAATCATTCGGCGAGCATTAGTTCAGCATAATTTACAACTAGCTCCTGAAGAGAGTGCGGAAAATGTTCTTCAAGGAGATATTGATGACACGAACCGTATCTATATATATATCCGTGAGACTGGCTGGCTGCATGAACAAGCCACTATAGGCTATAAACGTATCTGTTACATACCTCAAGTACCGTCTCAACTTGTATCTGCACTGGATTCAATTAAAGAAGGACGAATAGATGAAGTCGGAGCTACTTGTAAAGGTGTATACCTTCAGCTTGTCGCTGCTATTCAGAACCCAAGGGAAAATGCCTCTCAGATAGCTATTGCCAGATCTATGGGGCTTAACTTCTTGAATACCCTCTCAGCAATGCAAGGGCAGTTGCGAGATTTGATGTACCAAGTCACTGAAAATGAAACTGGACTGAAAATCATCAAGCTATTCTTTGAAGATTTCTTGAAGGGGATATTGCTTAAAGGTTATTCACATCTGAAAAATGCTAATCATCCATATAGATATCGGGAAATAACCATTCAAAAGTCAGTTCATATCCTAACCAATGATGAATTGATGGATAGCTTAACCCAAGCACTATGTATCGAGGACCAACAGACCTCTTCTGTGGATGTCCGTACAAATCTAGAAGCTGATCTGAACACTATTATTGAGACCTTTGAAAACATAGACCGTTTGCTGGCACGCATTGATGATTACAGACGAAGCCTAACTACACGTACTCGAGAGACCATTGAGTATATGAGGTCTGCACTACCTGGACTGAATCAGCGACTAATTGATTTAATTGCTAAAACTAGGGAACCTACGATTAAGTCCCATCTTTTAGGTGATTGAACTGCCTGAATGGATCTCGGCTATTTTTAGACGTTTTTACCCCGT
>Ga0193963_1001197_pt1 | contig 13159 bp, 17 predicted proteins | sample FB_6_MG_FD_140359 | JGI IMG/M metagenome (GOLD analysis project Ga0193963, IMG submission 140359) | Microbial mat bacterial communities from the Broadkill River, Lewes, Delaware, United States - FB_6_MG | ecosystem: Environmental > Aquatic > Freshwater > River > Microbial mats | place: USA...
ATGATTTCCAGCAATTAATTTAGCCTTGTTATAATACTTCTTTGTTAAAGTAGGATTCATTAAATTTTTTAATGGCATACCCGTATTCACATCAAAAAGTTCAGGTGCAATAAATTTACCATTTGAAAAAACAATATCTTTTGCTTTTACATCATTACCACCCATTGAAGCATCAATATCAATAATATATCCATACCAACCTTTTTCATGCATCTCTTTTTTTGTATTTATTTTTACACTTTTAATTTCAATTCTTTTATTTTGTGAAAATCTTTTTTTCTCAAAATCTATTACACTATTATCTATATTTTGTCCTATAAGTAGTGTACTAAAAAACAAAGTACTTGCCGTAAATATTTTAATTAATTTCATATATGTCCTTTTTACTTATCTAATCAAAATCGTGCGATATTATATTCTACTAAGACTTAAAGATTAAGTCTTAGTCTTAACTGTAATCTTTTTAATATCAAATAACTCTTTTGCCCGATTTAACATTGGAGAATTTAAAATATCATTCATTTGAAGCTCTTGCTGAGAAGGTGCAGGATTTGCCGTTTTTTGCATATCTGCAACACACCCTGAACCTAGTTCTATATCTTCAATCATTGAAGCTGCATCCATTGTTATCTCTTGGTTGGAAGAATTTGAAATATCTTCAGGTTTATTGTCTACAACTTTCTTAACTTTATCTTCTTGTGGAGGAATCTTCCTTTATAAAATCTAGCTCAATATCATTACCAAAAACATCATATATAAATGTTTTAATAATTCCAAAATGTTTAAATAGAGTCTTTCGATCCTTATCTTGCGCATATGAACTAATTTTTAAAAGATTGTTATCAAAACTTTTATAAATAAAGTTTTTTTCAAAAAGCTCACCTAGTTCATAATCTCTTTCATAAACCTTTGCAGTTAACTTATCATAAATTACTTTATTAGGATCTACTGGCTCAACTTTTTTTGGAGTTTCAACGAAAGGTTCTTCTATTTTTTCAATCTTTATTTCATCTTCTGGTTTCTCTTCTATAGTTTGAATATTTTCAGTTTTTACTTCTTCTACAGGTGTAGTAATCACTTCATCAAAAGGAGTTGAAAAACCATCTTCTTCAACAGTTTCAATTGGCTGAACAGTAGGAATAGCATTAACACTATCTATAGAAATAGTGCTCTCTTGTTCTTCTTGAATAACCTCTTCTTCTACTACTTGATTCACTTGTTGTTTATTTTGATGATATTCTTTATTTAAAGGTACTATTTCATCATCATATGCATGATTAATATCATTTTTTGCATGGTCAATAACTTTTTGCGTAGAAATAGCTTCTTTAATTACAGGTCTTACTTCTACTTGTTCAACTTGGTTAATTATTTCTTCAATACTTTTTAAATTTGTTGCTTCAATCATTTTGGATAAAGTAAGGATTAGTACAAATCCTCCATCTGAATTTAAAGACAAAAGATGCTTTGCATCACTTAAAATTCTAAAAAACCTATCAAAAAGAAGTAAATCAAATTTTGTATCTTTTTCAAGCATTTTTTGTTTTAGATAAATTGTCATTTCATCACAAACTTGAGAAATTTCATAACTTTCAAGTTCTTTTACAAGTGAAATAATATCTTCTCTTTTTAATATTACATCAAAAAGTTTTTCCATAAGTTTTGGTTCAATTAAACCTAGCATATCAACAACTGCTGTTGTTGTAACTTTTCCTTTTGAGAAAATAATTGCTTGGTCTAATAAAGTTAATGTATCTCTTAAACTTCCTTGTCCACTTCTACTTAGTATTTCTAAAGCTGGTGTTTCAAAATCAATATTCTCTTCATTTAAAATATGTGATAAATGATGAATTACATCTGCACTTGCTATTTTATTAAATCTAAAATGTTGTGTTCTACTTAAAATAGTTGCAGGTAATTTTAGTGGGTCAGTAGTTGCAAGTATAAACTTTACAAAGCCAGGAGGTTCTTCAAGTGTTTTAAGTAAAGCATTAAAAGCTTGTGTTGTAAGCATATGAACTTCATCGATAATAAATACTTTAAATCTTGCCGAACTTGGTTTATATTTTGTATGTTCAATTAAATCTTTAATATCATCAATACCTCTATTTGAAGCAGCATCCATCTCTATAATATCTAAATGCCTATTTGTATTTGCGCTCTGGCAATTTTCACAAGTTTCACAAGGTCTAGAGGTAGGGCCATTTGAGCAAAGTAATGCTTTAGCCATAATTCTTGCAGTTGAAGTTTTACCACTTCCTCTTAAACCTGAGAAAAGATACGCATGGGATAATCTATTTGAATCAAGAGCTAAAGATAAAGTCTGGGAAATTGTACTTTGTCCTACTAAATCTTCAAATCTTTTTGGTCTGTATTTTAATGCTAAAACTTTTTTTTCTATATTCTCTACTTCACTCATTTGTATCCCTTACCACGATTTTACCACCATCTTTCCAGTTATCTAAAATCATATTTATCATATCTTTTTTTATCTCACCAGTATAAAAAACTTCTATACTAAGTTTTCCATTATTTAAGTGCCCATTTTGAGAACTCAAACTCTCTAGTCTTTTTGCAATTGCAGTACCTGTCTCTATTAATTTTATACTTGAACCCATTACGTCTTTTATAACTTCACTAATTAATGGATAATGAGTACAACCAAGGACTATAGTATCAACACTATTTTTATTCATTGGTTCTAACCAATTTTTAAGCATAGATATAGTTTTAGGATGCTTTATTTTCCCATCTTCTATTTGCTCTACTAAACCTGCGCAAGCTTGTTCGTATACTTCAACTTTATGCTCCTTTGAAAGTTCATCCAAAAGAGTTTGATACTTATCACCAATTAATGTTGCAGGAGTTGCCAATACACCAACTTTTTTTGTTAAGGTCTTTTGCATAGCTGGTTTTATTCCTGGTTCAGTTCCAATCAACATTAAATTTGGGAATTTTTCTCTTAAAAATTTTATTGCTGCTGAAGTTGCTGTATTACAAGCTACTATTAAAACATCAATTTGATGTTTATTTATTAAATAATTTGCGACATCTAAACTATGTTTTAATATTTGCTTTTCAGATTTTTCTCCATATGGTGCAAATAAAGTATCCGCAATATAAAAAATCTGTGCACCCTTAAAGGTTTTTGTTATTGCTTGAACAACAGTTAAACCACCAAGACCAGAATCAAAAACACCAACTTTCAAATAAAACCTTCATTTAAATTAAAAAGATTATATCAAAAAAGTTATAACTAATATGTTAAAATCATTTTCACTTAAAAAAAAGGATTTTTTTGTTCAAGCACTTCCATCCCTTCAAGCCATTTTTAAAAAAAGACACTACAAGAATAATCGTAGGAACATTACCTCCTCCAAGATTTTGTACAAAGGAGTATAAAGAAAAAGATGTCCTTTTTTGTTACGGGTCACAAGATGGTTTATTATGGCAAGTTTTAGACAGAATTTACACACTAAATTTAGTTTTTGATAATTCTAAATTAGCAGTAAAACAAAGAAAAGATTTTTTAATAAAAGAAAAACTTGGAATATGTGATATTGTAGATTCTTGTGAGAGAAAAAAAATAGATGCTAGTGATATAGGTATGAATAATGTCATATTAAGAGATATTCTTAAATACTTAAAAAACTACCAAAATATTCATACTATAATTTTCACAGGTGGTTACTGTAAAAATTCTCCTGAATACTTTCTAAGAAAAGTTCTAAAAGAAAATAATATTAAATACCATGTAATTAATGAAAACATCCCTCGTGTACATCAGTTTAAATATGAAAACAAGATATACAAAACAATAAGTTTAACTTCTCCATCAAATGCTGCAAATAGAAGTATAGGTGCAAATCCTTATTACAAAGAACAAAAACAAAAAAATAAAAACTACACAACTTTTGATTTTAGAGTTCAACAATATAATAAAGTTTTTAAATTCTTATAAAAAATGAATAAGTATTCATATTTAAGAATCAACTAATTTTAATTTCTCTATACTTTTAACAAAAAATGAATAAGTATTCATTTTAAGATATAAGAAGGAATTAATATGTTTATTACAGAGATACTTTTATTCGTAGTTGTTGGATTAGTTGCATTTACTGCTTTAAGTGCAACGGTTGGACTTTTTGTTAAAAACTAACTTTTAACAATTTTAAACATAAAAAAAGGGAAGACATATAAAAAATCTCCCCCTTTTTTCATTTAAAAGCAATTATTCATTCATCGAAGCGAAGAAAGTTTCATTATCTTTTGTTTTTTGCATTTTTGAATATAAAAACTTAAGAGCTTCAACTTCATCCATTGATGCAATAGCATTTCTAAGTATCCATGTTTTTTGTAAAATATCAGGAGAAAGAAGCAATTCTTCTTTTCTCGTTCCAGATTTAATAATATCAAGAGCTGGATAAATTCTTCTATTTGCTGCATTTCTTGATAACACAACTTCTGAGTTACCCGTACCTTTAAACTCTTCAAAAATAACTTCATCCATTTTTGAACCAGTTTCAATAAGTGCAGTTGAAATAATAGTTAAAGAACCACCCTCTTCTATATTTCTAGCAGCTCCAAAAAATCTTTTTGGTTTATGTAATGCATTTGCATCAACACCACCTGAAAGTACTTTACCAGAACTTGGTGTTACAGTATTATATGCTCTAGCTAGTCTTGTAATAGAATCAAGTAAAATTACTACATCTTTTTTCATTTCTACAAGTCTTTTTGCTTTTTCAATAACAATTTCAGCGACTCTAACATGGTTTTGTGCAGGTAAATCAAAAGTAGAAGAATAAACTTCTCCTTTTACACTTCTTTGCATATCTGTAACTTCTTCCGGTCTTTCATCAATTAATAATACCATCAAATGTGATTCAGGATGATTTCTAGTAATACCATGAGCTAACTCTTTTAATAGCTCAGTTTTACCAGTCTTAGGTTGTGCAACAATTAAACCTCTTTGACCTTTTCCCATTGGAGCAAATAAGTCAAGCATTCTACCTGTCATTCTATTTTGATCATATTCAAATGTAAATCTATCAGTAGAATATAAAGGAGTTAAGTTATCAAATAAAGGTCTGTTTTTTGATTCATTTATTGGAAGATAATTAATAGCTTCTATTTTTAGAAGTGCATTATATTTTTCACTCTCTTTATTTGGAGGTCGAACTTGACCAGATACAATATCTCCTGTTCTAAGTGCAAATTTTCTAATTTGCGTTGCAGATACATAAGAATCATTTGATGTATCAGAAAAGTTTCCATCAATTGCTCTTAAAAAACCGAATCCACCATCTTTTATTTCCAAGATTCCAGTAAATAAGATAAATCCACCCTGGTCAACTTGACATTTTAAAATGTTAAACATTAAATCTTGACGCTTAAGTTCTTGAGGATTTTCAACTTCTAGATCTTTTGCAATTTTTAAAAGTTCTTCTAAAGGAAGTTCCCTTAGTTGTTCAATCTTGTAACCTTCGACAGGTACATGTGTTCTAGCTTTTCTATTACCATTAGAATTTTTTGAGTTTCTAGGTTTAGTTTGAGGTTTTGACTCTTCCATGAGTATGTTTGCCTTTTTTGATTTACATATAAGTTATGTAGTTTTTTGTAGTTTTTTTGTTTAGTAATTTTTTTAAGTGATGTAATTTTAGTCTTTATTTTACAATTTGTCAATAAATGAATTTTTTTGCATAAAAAAAGGTGCCAAAAATTGGCACCTTTTAAAAAGTTATTATAAGAAAGTTCTTATAAATCACCCTCATGTTTTCCTAAGTATTCAGCAACACCTTCAGTGTTAGGTTTCATACCTTCATCACCTTTTGCCCAACCAGCAGGACAAACTTCACCATGATCATTTGTAAATAACATAGTATCTACCATTCTAATCATTTCATCAATATTTCTTCCTAATGGTAAGTCATTGATTGTTGCATGTCTAACTGTTCCGTCTTTGTCAATTAAGAAAGAACCTCTTAATGCAACTGCTTCACCAAATAATACATCATAATCTTTAGAAATTTGCTTAGAAAGGTCTGCAACTAATGGATATTTAATTCTTCCAATTCCACCATTTTCAACAGCAGTTTCTCTCCACGCAAAGTGTGAAAATTGAGAATCAACAGATACACCAATTACAGAAACTCCTCTTGATTCAAACTCTTCAATTCTTTTAGAGAATGCAATGATTTCTGATGGACAAACAAAAGTAAAGTCTAGTGGGTAGAAAAATAAAACCGCACCTTTTTCACCAATATTATCATATAAATTAAAATCCTCAACGATTTGACCATCTGCAAGTACAGCTGTTGCTGTAAAATCTGGAGCTTTTTTTGTTACTAACATTTAAATTCCTTTTATTAAAATAAGTTTTTGTGATGTAATTATAGTATAAATTATTTAAAAAAAATAGTTATATATATATAAATTTTAAAATTTAAGACAACATTTATTTTATGATAATTTTTTTCCTTAAAGTACTTTACTATTAAATATATACTGTTGATAATCGTTATTATTTTCATTAATAAAAGCCCCTTCTTATCGTTTGTTAATAACATTCTCATTTAAAGTAAAATTTATTTTTTGTGTGCTAAAGTTTCTTAAATTTAACAAGGAGTTAGAATGGCAGTTAAAATTACAGATATTTGTATTAATTGTGACGCATGTTTAGATGAGTGTCCAACTGAATCAATTGTAGATAATGACGAAAACCCAACAGGAGAGGATATTTACTATGTAAATCCTGAAACTTGTACTGAATGTGTTGGTGACAATGATGAGCCAGCATGTGCAGAAGCATGTCCAACTGAAGGTTGTATCGTATGGGACAACCCAACGACTGAAGGTGCTGTAGACGGGCAACCAGTTGTAGAAGACTAATATTTAATTATAAAATAAATTATATAAAAAGGTGAGTAGTTTTTACTACTTGCCTTTTTTTTATTTTTTAGGTATAATCCGCGACTTAAAATAAAAAGAGGACAAATACCTATGGAACAAACATTATCAATCATCAAACCAGATGCAGTTGCTAAAAATGTTGTTGGTCAAATCTTATCGAGATTTGAAGCAGCAGATTTAAGAATTGCAGCTACAAAAAAAATCCAATTAAGCAAAGCAGATGCGGAAGCATTTTATGCAGTTCACGCTGAAAGACCTTTCTTTGGTGAATTAGTAGAATTCATGATTTCTGGTCCAGTTGTAGTAACTGTATTAGAAGGTGAAGATGCAATGACTAAAAATAGAGACTTAATGGGTGCAACTAACCCTAAAGAAGCGGCAGCGGGTACAATCAGAGCTGATTTTGCTGAATCTATTGATGCAAATGCAGTACACGGTTCAGATTCATTAGAAAATGCAGCAATTGAAATTAACTTTTTCTTTGCTACAAGAGAAATTTGTTAAGAATTTACAAAAAATAAGATGAAAATAGAATTTAAAAAAGTGCCGCAAACCCCTAGGGACCTTGCTACAGAGTTCAATTCAGTTAAAATTGAAGGTACTTTTTGTAAAATATCGGCATCTTTAGTCAAAGTTGATGCAAACTTGACAGGAGAAACTTCTGTTGAATGTTGCAGATGCGGAGAAAATGATACTATTACATTAAATGAAAATTTAAACTTTCTTATAAGTGATGGTATTTATAAAAATGAATCTTCAGAATTAGAAGATTTAATAATAGAAATAGAAGACAACATAATTGATTTTGATGAAATAATTCAAAGTGAATTATCTTCTATATATAGTGACTATCATATTTGTGCCAATTGTACAGATAATGATTTTGTCGAACAAGAATATTAATTAAGGAGAAAACATGGCAGTACCTAAGAGACGAGTATCTCATACTAGAGCAGCTAAAAGAAGAACTCACTATAAAATTACATTAAAAAAACCTGTAAAAGATAGTGATGGAACTTGGAAGATGCCTCATATGGTTAACCCAAATACTGGTGAATATAAAGCCTAATGCTAAAAATAGCAATAGATGCGATGGGTGGGGACTTCGGTCCTGAGCCTATCATAGACGGACTTATTGCAGCGTTACGAATTAATAACAACTTTACTGCAATAGCAGTTGGAAATGAGAGTGAACTTAAAGCTCTAATTCCCCAACAATTTGAACAAAGAATTCAAATCTTACATACTGATGATGTCATTAGTATGCATGACTCAGCAACAGATGCTCTAAAAAGAAAAGAATCAACAATTTACAAAGCAATAGAATTAGTAAAACTGGGTGAGGCAGATGCTGTAGTATCAGCTGGACATTCTGGTGCTTCTATGTCTTTGGCAACATTAAGAATTGGAAGAATTAAAGGTGTAACTAGACCTGCTATTGCAACTTTAATGCCTACTAGTGAAAATCAAAATACTTTAGTATTAGATGTTGGTGCAAATGTTGATTGTGATGCAAAAAACTTATTTGAATTTGCAATTATGGGACAAGCTTATGCAAAAGATGTTCTACAATTAGATGACCCAATCATTGGTTTATTAAGTAATGGTGAAGAAGAATCTAAAGGTAATGAAGTAACAAAAGAAGCATATGAACTAATCTCAAAAATACCAAACTTTGCTGGAAATGTTGAAGGTACAGATATCTTCAAAGGTACAGTAGATGTTGTAGTTTGTGATGGATTTATTGGAAATATTTTATTAAAAACAGCAGAAGGTGTTGCAGATACTATAGGTCAAATTTTAAAGAAAAATCTAAAAAGATCACTTATTTCAATTGCTGGTGCAGTTTTAATGAGAAAAGTATTTAAAAGCCTAAAAGTTAGAGTTGATTATGCAGAATATGGTGGAGCACCACTTCTTGGTGTAAAAGCACCTGTAATTATTGCACATGGTAAATCAAACCCTAAAGCAATTAAAAATGCAATTTTTCAAGCAATAAATGCAGCAAGTTCAAATTTAAACGAAGATATTGAACAAAAATTAAATTTATATAAATAATTAAGGATTTTTTTTATGGCATATGCAGCTTTTAGATCTATTGGTGCTTACATCCCACCCAAAATCATGACAAATGCAGATTTTGAAAAAATTATAGATACTACAGATGAATGGATTACAAAGAGAACAGGTATTAAAGAAAGACGAATATCTGAAGAGAATGAAGCTTCATCTGACTTAGGAGCAAAAGCAGCAGAACAAGCTATTGAGCGAGCTGGTATAGCTAAGGAAGATATTGACTTAGTTATCTGTGCTACAGTAACACCTGATTATTTATGTATGCCCTCAACAGCATGTCTTATCGCTTCAAAATTAGGGCTACCTCCTGTTATGGCATATGATATTAGTGCAGCTTGTACAGGATTTGTATATGCAACATCTGTTGCAAAAGCATTTATCGAATCTGGCATGAAAAAAAATGTACTTATTGTTGGTGCAGAAACTTATACTTCAATTTTAGATTACACTGATAGAGGAACATGTTTCATCTTTGGTGATGGTGCAGGAGCAGCAATTATTTCTGCAACTGATAATAAAGAAGAAGCAATTGTAGATGTTAACTGTTCAAGTGATGGTAATTATGATGATTTAATTAAAACTCCAGGTGGAGGAAGTAAACATCCATGTTCACAAGAAGTACTTGATCAAAAATTAGCTTGTATAAAAATGAAAGGTAATGAAACTTTCAAACTTGCAGTAAAAACATTAACAGCAGATGTAAAAGTAATGATGGAGAAACATAATATCAAAAATGAAGATATAAACCATTTTATCCCACATCAAGCAAATTATAGAATTATTAGTGCAGTAGGGAAAGCATTAGATTTATCAGAAGAGCAAACAGTTGTTACTGTTGACAAATATGGTAATACATCAGCAGCTTCTATTCCTATGGCTATGAACTATGCATACGAACAAGGTAAAATCAAAAAAGGTGATACCATTCTATTTGATGCATTCGGTGGAGGATTAACTTGGGGAAGTGCTTTATTTCCTTTCTCACCAAATAAATAATACCTTTTCTTTAGAGCATTAGCTCTAAAGTTCAAACCTCTCCAAATACTTCTTTCTTTAATCTATTAAGAACTCTATTACCTATCTACTGATAAAATCATTTTAAGGGCAATGTATGATTAATGATATAGAAATAGATAAATCAGCAATATTAAATGACCTATTTGACAATACATATGTAGGAATATTGGTTGTTGATGCTAATAGAAATATACTTCTTGTTAATGAACGATGTTCAGAATTATTTGGATATCAAAAAGGTGAACTAGTAGGAAAAAATGCTAAAGAACTTCACTCTAATACTAAAGAATATCTAAGATTTGGAGAAATTGCCTTTAATCATGTTTTTGATAAAAAACCAATGAGTGTTAATTTTCAATTGAAAAAGAAAGACGATACACTATTTTGGGTAAAAATTTCAGGGGATCCAATTAAACATAAAGATTATGTTTTATGGACTATTGTTGACATTACCGAAACCTATAAAATACAAGAACAATTAATAGAACAAACAAAATTATTACAAACAGTAATTAATGAAACACCCTATCCAATAGTATTAAAAAATTATGATGCAAAATTTATTTTAGTAAATGAAGCCACTGCAAAACTATATAAATCCACACCAGAACAAATGATTGGAAAAGATGATGGAGATTATATTCCAGATAAAAAAATGGCCGATTTCTTTAGAAAAAATGTGCAAGAAATCATGGATGAAGGTGAAACAAAAGTAGTTTATGAAGATTCGATTGATGTAGAAACAAATACTACTAGACACTATATGTCAATTAAAAAACCCTTCAAAAATAACGAAGGTCAAAGTTTTATTTTAGTTCTTGCAAATGATATTACAGAGTTAACAAATAAAAATGAAGAACTTATAAAAAAAGAAAAGCTTTTTTTTCAACAATCAAAGATGGCAGCTATGGGAGAGATGATATCAAATATTGCACATCAATGGAGACAGCCATTATCAATGATTTCAACTGCTGCTACAGGAGCAAAATTACAAAATGAATTAAACCTTTTAGGAAAAGAAGAACTAAATAATATCTTAGATAATATAAATCTTTCAACTCAACATCTCTCAAACACAATAAATGATTTTAGAAACTATTTTCAAAAAGATAAAAAAGAAATAGAATTCAATTTAGAAGAAGCTTGGGAAGAAACAATAAACATAATAAATATAAGAATAAGAAGCCATAATATTAATATAATAAAAGAGTTTAATATACAAAATATAAAAAGCTTTAAAAATGAATTTATACAAATTTTTATGAATATTATTAACAACTCAGTTGATGCGCTACAAGAGATTGAAAAAAAAAGATACATACTAATTGAAACAACAAGTAATAAAATGGAGATAATAATAAAAATTAAAGATAATGCGGGAGGGATAAATCCTAATATCATAGAAAAGATATTTGATCCTTACTTCACTACAAAACATCAAGCACAAGGTACAGGAATAGGATTATATATGACAGAAGAAATTATCGTTAAACATTTAAATGGTAGTATTTATGCAGAGAATGTAGAATTTCAAATAGAAGGTGAAAAACAAAAAGGTGTACAATTTACAATAAAACTCAATACAGACTTATAATATTTTTAAACTTTTTTGATCAATTACTTCATATTCAATACTATAATTCTTTAAATCAGCCATAATATTAAGTAATTCTTTTAACTCATATAAATCATTTTTTTTAGAGAAAATAATCTCATCTTTTTCATTATAAGAAAAATATTTATATCTTTTCACTAATTCATTAAGTAACAATCTAGGAGATTCAAACCTATTAGCATATTTACAAAATATATTGTTAAAATCTTTTATTGTTTTATATAAACTAATTGGGTCAATGGGTTTGAGAAGCCTTCTTTTATGAAAATTATCAATACAATATATACAACCCATTTCAGAGCTACAACTAAGAGTATATCCCATTGTAATTATTCTTTGTAAAGAATTTAGTTTATTAACTTCTTGAAGAAAGGATTTCCCTTCATTTGTCGTAAAATCAATTAAAACAATATGAAAAAGATTTTTTTTAAAAGTGCTTATTGCTTCTTCACAATTCATGAATAAACTAATATTATATCCATCTAAATTATTTTCTATAATACTTAAATAGTCAGATCTTTCATCTTCATAATTTTTATCAAAAACTAATATATCCAATACTTTACTCCCTTATATAACAAATTATATCAGAATAATGATAATAGAATAAAAAAAATTATTATTCTATTTTATTAAATTTCTATTATTTGGATTATTCTTAAATACATTAAATGATTTTTCTTTTGCATCCTTGTTAAATTTATCCACTGTTGCAACTGAATTTACAAAAAGTATTGATTCTTCAACAACTATTTGGAATACAGCAAAAAATGGTACCTTTACAGTAGAACCAAAATTTTCACTCCCAAAACCTGCTTCAAAATATATTGCATTTTCATCTAATTTTACAGTTGAATATGTATAATTTGATAAAATAAAAAGTGAAAACTTTGAAAGTTGTTCTAGTGTTGCTTTTGGCAATTCTGGGTCAAAAGTAACTGCATCAATATTTGCTGTAATTGCAAATTCTTCATTCTGTTCTAATAAAAAGCTCATAGTATTTTTAATTTGTGAACTTACTAAATCTTTATACTCTTCATTCTCTATAATATTATTAATCATTTTTAATCCTAAGTTCAATTTATCTTGTGTATTATAACCTATGAAACAATTAACTTTACTTATTTTTATATCATTAAGTATTCTCTCTGCAAAAAGTATTTCATTAAATAATAATGATTTAAGAGAAATAAAATCATCAACAAATGAAAAAGCTATCACCATAAGATTAATTAAATACTTAGAGTTAAAAAAGAAAATAAAAGATTTTAGATTACTTAAAAAACTCTCTCATGTAAATACATTCTATAATAAAATCTTGCCAGTAAATGATTCAAGTAAGTATAAAGTAGATGATCATTGGGCAACACCTAAAGAATTCTTAATAAATGGGAAAGGTGACTGTGAAGACTATGCAATTGCTAAATACTTTACGCTACTTGAATCAGGGATTCCTAAAGATAAACTATTTCTAAGTGTTGTAAAAGTAAAGGGAGAAGCAAATTATCACATGGTTCTTCTTTATATTGAAAATAAAAA